>Ga0265297_10001741_pt1 | contig 48621 bp, 86 predicted proteins | sample Munlanlwell13791_FD_192502 | JGI IMG/M metagenome (GOLD analysis project Ga0265297, IMG submission 192502) | Leachate microbial communities from a municipal landfill in Southern Ontario, Canada - Leachate well 137-91 | ecosystem: Engineered > Solid waste > Landfill > Unclassified | place...
GGGAAGTGAAAAATATGGAGCAACTTCGTGACGAACGCAAAGATGAGTCCGTTGTCGTACATGCCAGAATAACAAAGGCAATGAACGAGCAACTTGAGAAGATCTGTGAAGAGTCCGGGAAAAATATTTCAGAACTCGGACGGGAAGCATACCAGGCGCTTATAGGAGCTTACCTCAATGCCAGAAAGAAATGATTCATGGAGCTACTACCCTTTTATAAAGTGGTATCCGAAGAACTGGCTCCACGGGAGTATACGTTTCGATTGTACTCCGGAAGAGCGGTCTGTTTTTGTTGACCTGGTGAACATGGCCAACGAGAGCCGTAACCGTGGAACGATACAAGCCAACTATAAGACGCCCTATCCGCATAAATATATTGCCGAGCAACTTAACATACCCGTGAAACTTCTAAATCGATGTTTGCAGAAATTCGAGGAACAAGAACGTTTACATGAAAATGAGGTTGGTATTAGCATTACCAATTTTGAATATTATCAGGGACTCGATACCAGGAAAGGCCGACAGCGACCCGGGCAAGTTCCCCCGGAGCAACTTCCGTTGGAACCCCTGCCTAAATGGGACAAGGAGCCAGATCCAAAAGCCGTAGAACTGTGGGAGAAGGCTCTGAAAATACTTAAGGGGGAGCTCAGCACCGCTAACTACCGTACATGGGTCTCAAAGACGGTAGGGCTTGCCTGGGACGGCACCAATTTCACATTAGGTGTCCCAAATAACTTTGTTGCAGACTATCTGCAGAAAAACCAAATGAGTATCGTGGAAAGGTCTGTGAGTGAGATTATTCATAAAGACGTATCTGTGGAGCTGCAGTTATATAGAGTCGAGGAATAAATTCAGTAAGGCTTCCATACCCGGGGCGCTGGCGACGGCGCCTCATTCTGTTTCTGTGCAGAGATCGCTACCCACAATATGGCGCCGGCAGAAGCCCAGAGTAAAACTACAGGGACCGCGGCTTTGACAGTTTCTTTCTTCCAGTTTCCTTCTTGATTCGCCATGCGAAAGCCTCTTATAGCATTGTGGCCAGTTTGACGAGGAGCTCCGGGTGCTCGAGGGCAAATTCCAGAGCCTTCTCCTGAATTTTTGAAATGTCCGTGCCGGCAAGTAAACCGGTCAGATCCGTTCGGGCGACGGACTTCGTACACTCGCAGTCGGATATCGTGTGGATAGCCATGTCAAGAACCGGCTTAGTAAATTCCTTTATGTTGTGGATCGTCCCCACGCCCTTATTATGCTGCAGCAGGGTATCGATGTTCTCCTGGACTCGATGGAAGTCCTCATCCCGGATAATTTTCTTTTCCCAGCCGGTCGCTACTTTATCCTTTAACCCCATGAGGGTTTCTTCTCGCATTTCCTTCGGGATACGGTCCCAGCCACCGATCAACGCCTTCGAGATATTGTAGATCTTAATGGTGTCTTCTGCAGGTACCTGGCATTTACCTTCCATAGTGACCTCCTAAAACATCCCAGCCGCAGGGTTCATATTGACGGTGTAACTACCTGGCGGAAGGATCTCGGACCGCGGCACGTACGTCCAGGGAATAAACTCATCACCGCCGGCGTCGACAACATCATAGAGAACAGTGCCCTCCGGGTTAAAACTCACTTCGACGCTTCCTTCAGGAGCCTTGCATCTGGTGAGAAAATAGCCAAGCAGGAAGGCCCCAACGACGGCCACTCCTGTAAATGCCTTTTCCTTGTTATTCACTTGAACCTCCGGAGAGATAACTACAGTTATTTCTCAAGAAATTACCCGGGCGGATGATACCCGTTGCCACTATTCTCAAGGTTGCCGACTCTCACTTTTAGACCCGCCATTTCACCGGCACAATTGAGTTTAATCGCTGCGACATCCTGTTTGATACCGACATAACCGCCGTTTCCGATGGTCTTCTTGATGTCGCTAACGTCAGTCTGAACAATACCAACCTTGTTATTCAATTCTGTCATTTCGACCGCATGGGTTTTAGCAGCTTCCGCCGCCGCTTGCTCCATGCTTTTCTTATTCCGGTTTGATGATATTACCCAGCCAATAATATTGACTCCGATCATAGCCCCGGTTCCCATGAACGCGATTCCTTCGGGTGACATAGCCATTTCGAGACTCCTTTTCTAGTATATGGCTCCAAGCCAGGTTAAACCGTGATTTGAATTGTATAGGTCATCTCAAGTATTTCAGTATCGGCGACCGCGACCGCGCCGGTCAAGTCTCGGCAGATGCAGAATAGGTCTGCGGTGTTATTACCATCTGAATCAAAGGGACCTCTTATGAATGGAGAGTATAAGCCGGTTTCCTGAACGGTGATTCCACCCCCACTATTATTAGTAAAATAGCGTCTGATAGTAAATTGACCATTCGGGTCTGCAAAAACAATATTTAATAACTCGCAAGCTCCATATTCAAGCTGGTTTGCCGCACCCCCATTAGCGACTCGAGTACCCATAGCATAATCGCCCGGGGCAACGGCGCCAACACCGGTTCCAACTTGAAGACCAACCATATTTCCGGCGAGTAATCGTAGATTATAATATCCTTGCACACCTGCCGAAAAATGGCTCGCGGGAGCACAATAGATTCCCGCATCTCCTCCGGGGGCAGAAATCATTCCTTGACCTTTCCACCACTGGTATTGTGCACCACTGGTATAATCCTGATTCGTGATGGCTCTAGCCGTATTGGTAATATCAACACCTGTCTGACCGGCAGCGTCTTGGACATCGGCAAAATACAAATAAAGCAGCTTGATAAAGTTAAATGTAAAACTGCGGCTCGGGAAACTTCTCTTCTCGAGTAATTTGAAATCTTTGTCAAATCTTTTGATTCCTACAATAGCTCTCATTTCAGTCTCCTTACACCACAGCTTGTGGTCGATAGTTTATTGTTAATGTTTGACCGTTCGGTACGGCAATACCACCACCAATTACATCACGAACAATTAAGAAATATCGTACTGTTACAAAGCTGCCGGCAACGTCATAAGCGCGGCAGACCAAACCGATTTCATTGACAGTGATAGCGCCGCCCGAGCCATTGGCAAAGTTACGTGTGATAGTGAATTGTGAAGTTGTAGCATCTGCTGCAGGTGCGGCGAAGGTCACAGCACTATATTGTAGCTGCCCACCAGCTACCCCATGAGCAATAAGAGTCTCCATAACATAATTAGAAATCACTGGAGCTGTATTGCCTGTGCCAACTTGAATCCCATAAGTGGCGTCCGTAATGAGAGCGCCACAATACCAGTTGCTCCCACCATGTACCACATTTCGCAATGTGTTGCTCGTATCACGAACATCAGTAGCAGCTGCCACTGGGGGCGTCATATTCATCATTAAAAATAAGAGCTGGAGAAACTGTTGTACAAATGATTCAGACTTTTGAATTCCATGAGATGTTATTTTGCCGGTTTTATCGTCTGTAACGGTATATTCCAGCGCCAGTCCTACTGCACCTTCAGCCAGTACATGATGTATCTGGTCAGGCTTGATTACCTTTGCTGTTGCCGTCGCCTTGACATTCGGTTGATTATTCACTTTAAGCCTCCTATTCTATATGTATCGCTTCAAACATCTGCGTCGCCAAAGGCGCAGTTGCCTGGTTTATAAAGTTTGTGCACTCAATTTTCATCCAGTATAAATTCATTCCCATGATGGTAGAAAGAGCCCAGTCTCCTTGAGGAGTATGTTGGACCATCCGGAAGCCGGTGGCAGTTTGAAAATCAGTATCACCGGCTTCATCTACGCAGGCTACCCACGCTCCATTCCAATAATATGCAATGTTTGTCCAGTTGCCGGCGCCTACCTGGGAATGATTTATCCAAATTTGAGGGAAAATATAATTTGAGCCGATGTAAATTCTATCTGTCTGTAGAGGCGACATTGGGGGTAATTTACAGTCACCCGCAGCGGTACTACGAGCCTGGGCAGTTTTATCAAAGCGAACCATATAAGTATCGCCAGCCTGCCAGGTATTATCAGCTCCTCCCACTAGTGCTGCTACAGTAACTGTATGGTCAGTGTTAGCGGTAATGACACCTGAAGAACCGTCTGTAATATTATAAATGGTCGCGCCAACGAGTTCGTTATTTACCCAGTGACCCAGTGCTCTCACAGAGTCAGTCATTACTGTCGCATGGTCAGCAGCGTCATGTGACCCCGTATCATAATGCCTTTCTTCTACAAAGCCATCAACCGGAATCTCAACTCCACATCGGACTCTTGTATTTTCATTGTGAGTTACGTCAACACCTGCATGAATAACGGTGGCAATGCTGTGTGCGACTTGAGGAGCTCTCATTAAAATCATGTGTGCCGGTGCGTCTCCCAGTTGGTCATCATAGGAAGTCGAAGGACGAGCCACCTGATTATGAGAAACGGCGATGGCGACAATAGCGCTTGCAACTGCGCTATCAATCGAAATCGGGAAATAATATTTCAAGGCGCCTCCGGCTGGTGCCCAGGCACACAGTTTCCCTGGACCTGCCGAAGTTAGAACATAGCCATCCGGACCAGCAGCAATACGCTGCAGAATGTTATCGCCTTTCTGAATCATGTCACCCTTTTCCATAAGAGCGGCGACCTGTTTAATATTGGTAATGCCTTTCGCATTCCAATCTTTATCGGCGTCTATATTCAGTTCTGATAGTTTTGTAATTCCCTTAAATAACATGTCTTCATCCTATGGCGGATATTCAAAAGTTGGGTCTGCTCCCCAATCGTGGCTCATTACTTCCGTTCCTATCGACCCCGGAGAGAGTTTTGCTAAAATTGTTCCATTACAAAAAAGTACGTCTCCCTTCACCATCCCGGCTGCCAGTTCTTTAACATTTGTCATACCATAATAATGTGCAAATTCTTCTTCGGCTACCCAAGCTCCGAAGATAGGTTCGGGATTGGCGTATTTTGTTACTTTGAAAGTATCAGCCCATAACCGGGAGTTAATAGTCGATGCAGCGAAAAGACCGACGGCGGCCAAGTTTACGGTACCGCCGTTAAAGCTGTTGATTTTAGCTCCTGCAATGAATACTTGTTCATCTCCTACATTGCAAACGTCGCCAGCAAAAGCCTCGCTGGTACCGCCAGCCGCAGCGCTTTCCAAAGTGCCGGTTGCAAAATATATTCCGATAACATCACCGGCTTGACAGGCAAGATTAACCAGAAATGTCAAAGCAGACCCGGCAGCAATGTTGCCAATGGTGACTGCACTCCTGCATTTATACTGATTGACTCCAGTATTGTAAAATATACCTATTTTGGCTCCGGTTAGAGCGGTCGTAGCCCAAACTTCCACATATTGAACAAAGCCATTAGCTGCGATAGGATTACCTAATTCAAGGTGAGTAGTTAAAGCGGCTGCCGTTGAAGCCCGGTTAATAGCATCTTGTCCGGCTGTCCGCGTTTTCCCTATGGTTGGCGAGGCATCTGTATAGTCAGCAACATTGACATCGTTAATATCACCTTTAATTCTCAAACCGAGAGCGTCCACAAAAACCTTTGTTGTGAGTTTATACCAGGTACCCGGAGCCCAGGTATAAACAGGGGTCGCTCTGTCAGCTGCAACTCCACCAGTTTTCTCTTGGATAGTCAGCCTTTCGGTAGCGCCAACATCAGTGGCTTTTACCACATAATAGTTATTATTGTCTATCCAACCAATAACAAAACCCCCTTGAACATCAGCCAGAGTATCAGCATCCGGTATTCGAATCCACCCTTCAGCACGGAACTGATAAAAACTGGTAGCGTTCCATGTAAGAATACCACCCTGCCCGGCAGCAACCATGATGCCTTGAGCACCGTAAGCTCCGTCTTTCTTCGCGGCTGCCGGAGCCGTCCAAGTAGCAGCGATTGGGTCGCGTTCCGTCCAAGCGGCGAGAGCTCCACTTTCAAAATCTTCGAAAGCCTCAAAAGTAGCAGTCCCTGAACTGCCAGTGGCAGCTGCTGCGTTATCATAATACATCCAGAAATCAGCGGTACCGGGTGAAACTGGTATGGAGTCCAGTTCGACCCAAATATAACACCGGTCGTGGGCAGAATAAAGATAAGTATCAATCCAGTAATGTAATTGTGCACCAGCTGAATTGAGGAAACGCAAGTCTGAAAAATCGTCTTTGGCATGACCCCCAAGATAAACAACCCCGGGAGAATCTGTTCCCGGTCCGAAATGAACTTCTAATCTCATCTGGTAGTTTGCCTGGGCGCCAGCAGCGGTACCGGCAACTGTGAACTTCTTCCTAAAGATCCAGCCGGATAATGCCCAGGCTGGAGAGTGAGTCACAGTCACAGTAGGCCAAAGCTTATCTTCGTCTATCACGAGTTGTGATAGCTTCGTCGCCGGTCTAATAAGTAATCCCGTATTGAAGGGCAGTCCCATTACATCGCCTCGAGTTTGTATTCGTAGGTAATCGCTTGACCATTATCCGCTATATTGTCAGATTGTACGGTAACCCTCATAGCCTCTGTGATAACGAAAGAGGCATTGATAACGGGTATACCGGGAGCATCTATTACTGAGTTAAAAGTTGTCGCAGCCGGAATAGGGAATATTCGCCTCTCTACTCCGTTGATACGATGATAAAGCCGGATGGTCAGATTACCGATTGTGTTTTGTATACCAACAAGAAGTGTATGAATCTTGTAGCTGGTGCCATTCGTTCCGATGGTTACCAGGTTGGTCTCGGCAGCTTGCCAGTTTTGAGTGTTTGTATTTGAAACTGTGGTCTCTCCGGATAGGTTTGAAGAACTGGCGACTGACCGATGGAGAAGAAGAATTTCATCCCCGACAGCGATCGGGACTGTATACCCAGCCGTAATTGTAATTTGCCCGGTTGTATTAACGAAGGCAGTAACCAGTTGCTTTTCACCCTGGGGAGCTGCCCCAGCTCCACCAGCGTCTCTCAAAATAAAGGCATAATAGCCTATATATTGTCCAATCTTCTGACCGACTAAACCGGTGCAGGTGAAGACAGTTGGCGACGTAACGCCCGTAACAAGGGCGTACATCGCCAAGTCGTATCTTACAACAGTCAATCCACCGCCTGACATGGTTGCCTCCTTATTGCCGACGCACTGTACTACAGATTACTGCTGCCGGCACGGCACTCGCAGATACCCAAAGTTGCCTTGCGTTCTTTATAGGCCAATCGCGGAACTCATTGGCTACTAAGGGGTATGAAGAGTTGGCATTCTGGGCGTCTGCCTGAGAGCTGGCGACTCTTATTACCGCAGGCGCTACGGGATTCGCTGGGTCAGCTTTCACGGTCAGCACAAAACCATCCGGTACCTCTAAATCCTCCATTTGAACAGCAACATTGACTACGAGCAAATCGGATCTAAAGGATGATATAAAGTCAGCATTTTCAGGCCAACCCCTGACGTTTATGGCGAGAGCTTTTAACGCCTCGAGAATTTCCGGCAATCTCACAACATCGATATCACTGACATCGGCAGCCATCGCTATTAGCAGTTCTAACAGCTCTGGGGGTATGTTTATAGTACCTCCAGGGGCTGCAGCTGCCTTTTGGCTTTGGAGTAGCAAGAGTGCCGAGGCTAAAGCTGTGGCCGTCGTCATTACGCCAGTATAGGTGACCTTTCTCTCATTTTCAGCCATTGGGTCACCTCTCTTTAACCGATTTCTGCTACTTCTATCTGCACGTCGACCGATCCAAGGGCGACGAGAGCCTCCGGATACGCAGTAATAGTCGCAAAAGCCTCTCTCTGCACGATTTCATCTTCTTCCAGTGTGTCAGACATGTTATTCAAAATTACAATCGGGTCAATAAGGTCGACGAACGTGGCACCGGCACCGGTTCCTATATGGAGATAGGTCTGACCTCCGGCGTTGTTCCGATACATGATCTTTTTGATCTTGAGGCTCTTCGTTCCTATCCAGTTAGCTCCCAGAGTATATACCGCTGCAGCGGCAGCGATGCCAGCTACGGCTAAGTTAGTTACTGGACCTGTAACCTGTACGCCATCCAATAATGCGTTTCCCATGACATTAGCTCCTTAAAATTATTTCTCAAGAAATTATCGACCGGCTCCCATACCAGAAGCCCATACATGAGTACAAGAGATTCGGTTTTGCTGTATTGCTATGGTGAGAAGCTCTGCCGGTTGTTTAGAGGCATAGTTCTGCTCTTGTTTCAGCTGAGCAATGACTCTTGCTTCCTCATAGGTTACCGGGTTTCCCAGCTCTTCTGTGCGATATCGGAAACCCATCGCAACCATGCGTACCGCTGCCAGGGCTACGCCACCGCCATTGATTGCCTCGATTGCAGGTCGATTATCCTGCCAGACATATAATTCAGTGAGGCTGAGATCTGGATTGATGGCGCCAATATTCGGCGGGATAACTGCCTGCAGGGTTTTGAGATCACCTTTAGCAACGCCCCGGGGTGTGAAGACCCGGATCTGGGCATTGTCAAGGCAATACCAGCGGAACTGACCGAATTCTTGATCGTAGCAGTCAAGGTTCGTGACGTTGGTTCTGTTGCTTGTAATCCCGGCTCCCAGGGCACCGAGGTTAATTACCTGGGTGGGTGTTATTGCCTCGAAGAACACAACGCGACGGTAGATAATGTCCTTGACAAAATGAATGGCGACCAGGTGATTTTGTAATGCGACCGGCTCCATAAAGCCGTTCGTGGACTTATACGGATATAATTCCATTGCACTCCTCCTTATTATTTATATATATCCGGGGAGAGCGTTTGCTTTCCCTATTCAGTTGTAAAGATAATCCTTGTTATCTTGCTGCCATAGCTATTTTAGCTCTTTCAGCTATTTTGGCTTGGCGATTTTTCAGGTCATCACTCAGCTGGGGTTGCCACATGAGCGTTTGATCTATTTCAGTACCGATGATTTTGGCTGTCGCAATGCGGTTATCGTTGACCAGCTCCCGGAATTTTTTCTCGTTTGCAGCGCGTAAGAGCAGCGTGGGGAAGAAACTGTAAGTAACCCATTCCTTATGTTCTTCATGGTATCTCACCCGGAATTTATCGATTTCTGCTCTGAGCCTGGGGGCTTGCACATAATTGAACTGCGAGAGAGTCTCCCCTTTACCAGGCGCTCTATTGCATATACCCATCGATGACCGGGTGACACCGAAGGCACGACAGGTCAGCGGACGCGCTGAATAAACACTGCATTCCTTCGTTTCTGTCAGGAAAGGACAAGGAAGCTGGGCTAATGCTGCAAACTCATCTTTGATTTTAGGTGGAACGAAGCACCCAGCTAACATTCCTTCGTAACTGGGTGCCTCGCTATGTCTCTCGAGAAGCCAGCCTTCCGCTATTGCTACCGCCTTTGTTAGTTTGCCCTCACCCATGAGTGTAGAAACAGCGTTCATGGATTCGATAATCATGCAGCTCGGAATAGTGCAGCAGCGCCCACAGCCTGATACACAGGTAGGTTTGCCAACTGCCTCCTGCAGTCGCATGTCGAGTTGCTCAAAGGCGAGCCCAAACTGGCGTAACTTAGCGAAAGCCTCAATCATTTATAACCCCGTTGCGTAGAGTAGGGACATTGCAACACTTCTGGCTGCCGCGCCACCCGCGCAGTAGGCTACACGCGTGCCACCTGGGCGGTATACAGGATACGGCAGGGATAGAAGACCGAGGTTCAGTGTTACCAGGCTGGGATCCAGTCTGCAGGAATACAGGAACGGAGCTGTGACAGGGCCAGCTGCACCCATTGCGGGACCGGTACTGGAGAAGATAAGCTCCATGATCTGGATGGCACCGCCTACCAGTGACGTTGCGAAGAAACCGCAGACCCAGAACTCTGCAGCGATCGCAGCAGCGGCAACGATATCGGCGACATTACCCCATGCACCTGCACCGGAAACTACTGCGATACCCGCAGCGGGGACACCGGTTGGGGCGGGCCAGATCGCGTAGTTAATCTGAGCTCCGCTACCAGTACCTCGGATTACTTGATGAATTTGACGAACAAAAGTGTCAGCCATTTTTCTTTATACCTCCTTCCTCCATAGAAATTGACTGATTTTTTTAGGGGGAATGTAACGCTCCCCCCGGGCGTTTTTTGCTACGGTATAGTAATCGCTACGTTAGGCAACTACTTGGCCGGCAGGTTCGATAACGAACGAGCCAACCTGGACACGGGCGAGAACACCCGTTGCAATTCGGGCTAACACCTGAATCGCATAGGTGATGGCGGGACCGACAACCACTGGTTCGCTGAAGTATCCTTCAACGTTCTGATGGTTGATGATCTGCTCGAGATCGAAGATGCCCATGATGTTGCCTGCAGCGCCACCCTGGCGGAATTGCAGACGGGAGACGGGCATTGGGGCGGTCTCGACGCCAGTTTTGTAGAATACCAGGACTTTGTTGGTAGCGTTCGCGGGAGCTGCAATTGCCTGAAGGGCGGAGTATGCAGTGCCAACGACTGCCAACGCAGCAGTATTCCACTGGTCTAGCACGGTACCAGCGTCCAGGATGGGCTGAAATTCACGTACAGCGAACGCTGCGGGGAAGTTACTCGCCTTCAGGTAATTAAGGATCGCTGCGAATCTCTGCTCGGGGGTTCCCAGCTTGCTAAAGCCGGGGATTTCTGAATCGCTGATATTGCCGATCGTAGTGCCATGTGCCTTTGCGAGTCCGGCTGCGATTGCCGAAATGCGGTAATTGGTTTTGTCGGTGAGCGTCATGTCATCCGACGGGATAATGTAATTTCTCGAACCCATTAGTGTATACCTCCTTTTGGGTTATTTACTAAAATTTGTGTCGGATTACATCATTCCGACTTTATAGACAATGGACTTGTCAAACTCGGGATCGTACGAACGCTGTGCTCTCGTTCGTTGCCACGCCGTGTAGGCTGCAGACGGGACATTGGAGCCGGCGCCCGTGGTGAACTGATGAGTCAGCTTACGGCCAGCTAACTGACCGCCGACTGTGCAGAGCCGGGTTGCCATGTCGCCCTTGAGATACCCCATTGCGGTAGCTACAACGGCAAGAATTGGCACGCCGTAATTGAGATATGTGCCGTACTGTTTCATCACCGACAATTTCTTGTCGGCTGCTAACGTTCCGGCAGCTCTCGCATCCAGCCCTCTCTTCTCATCGGCGTTCTGGATCCACTGGTCCACTCCGCCCGCGATTGCACCCACACCCAGATCTACCCCGATTTTTTGCCACTCAGCCATGAGTTCCTCCTTTTTTTCGGTAGGGAAGAACCTTCCTCCATCAAAAGTAAAGGCGGGGAAGCCCGAACTTTCTCAAGATTCAGGTTCTTCCCCGCCTATATTTACCAATACTCTAAAGTATTGATATGCTATTGTCAATGGGTAGACATAAAGTTTTTTGAGCCTAGTCTACCACTGGTCCGCCGGTGGATCATCCGTAATAACTTTATTCGGAGACATCCAGAATTTCACCCGGGTTAAGGTAACCGCCGTGGCTGGCGCTGCCCCCATGTTCATGTCCATCTTATCGTCGACGGCCCCACCCGTCCAGTACGCCCACTTGGTAACCTGTTTTTGGAATTGAGCCGGGACATTAGAAGGAGCGATGACGGTCACTGCACATGAGAACGAGCCCGAGCTGGTCGACTCTGCATGGAACCAGAAGCGTAGTTCCCATGTTGAGCCAACTTGAACCTCATGCGGAGCTGTCGGTACACCATTCTCCCAGATCGTGAAATAACCATTCTGGTCATGTACCTCAATCTTGGTAAGATATCCTACGAGGTCCTCGCCCAGCGCTACAGCATCGGGAACGGCACCTTCTCCAACGCCGACTTTCGTGAATTCATTCATTTAACTTGACCTCCTTGTTCGTTACTTAATAGATATAGACTACATCGTTGTAAATCTCGCTGATTACCCCACCCAGCTTGCAGTACATGTCTTTGTAACCAGAGAGACCTGATTTTGTAGGTATCGAGGCGCCGAAAGAATAGGTAGTAACAGTAGACGCTGCAGGAATGGATACCGTCATGTCGACAGTACACCCCGATATCTCGTCGAAGCTCCACAAACCTTTTACCCCGATCGCCGCGTGGAATGCCTTGTCAGAAGAGGCTCCGATGTAGTCAAAAAGGATTGTAACTGGGATAGGACTCCCGGCTGAAACTGACGAGGGGATATTGATGATTCGCACGTTGGTGATGGTCGGAGTTCCGCCTGCCGTAACTGTGAAGGTGTCAGTCGCTGAATGACCATAAGAGTCCTCAGCTTTCAGAGTATATGTGCCAGGTCCTTCGCCGATCTGGAATGACCCGGATCCGGCTCCGGAACTATTTGCTGTAATGTTAAGCCCACCGCCACCGACGACATAAACTGAAACAGAAGCGTTTGGCTGGAATCCGGTAAAGCTGAAATTCAGCGTGTCCCCAGTCTCAATTGTATCGTCAGCTATGGTAAGAGTTGGTGTAACTGGAGCCTGAACTGTTATGACATTAGAGTATTCAGGGCTAACTATTCCTCCAAGCTTACAGTACATGTCGTATACACCATTCGCCAAGCCGGCTTTCACAGGAATCGTGGCGTTAAAATATTTGGTCGTCACTGCCCCTGCAGCAGCAATCGATATATTTTGGTCGACAGTACAGCCTGAGATCTCGTCAAAGCCAAACACCCCTATGTTTCCTAGAGCTGCATGGAAGGCTGCAGTTGTTGCCGGTCCGACATAATCGAAAGCCACTGTAATCGGGCAAGTAGAGCCTGGGGCAAGTACGGTTGTCGGGTAGCTCGTGATTCTGACGTTAGTGATTACAGGAGTAGTAGATCCAGTAATCGTAACAACATTATTATAAACACCGCTCTCGACGGCATTGACTTTGGCGGTCAATCCGTACAAACCGCTGGGCAGCCCGCTCGTCGGTATGGCAGCCTGGAAACTGACCTGAGTGGGTGTAGTATAAGCAGGTACTGACACAGAAACATTAACTGCCGACTTCTCGTCAAACCCCAGGGCGCCTTGCTGACCAAGAGCTGCACGGGCACTGAGAGTTGTGGCAGGTCCCATATAGTTGAACATTACTGTTATTGTGCAGTTACTTCCTACAGGTACGCTGGTCGGGTAATTGGTGATCTGGACACCGGTGACAATCGGTGTCGTAGAACCGACGATGGTGAGTACGTTCTGGTAGATACCGCTTTCTACCCCATCAACTTTAGCGGTCAAGCCGTATACATCACCAGGAAGCCCGGTCGTGGGGATCGAGACAGTTGCCGTAACGGTTGTCGGACTCGTTGCATTCGGAACGTTGACTGTAGTATTGATCGCCGACTTCTCATCGAAACCGAAGGCGCCTTGCTGTCCAATCGCTGCGTGGAGACTCTTTGTACCCGCCGTGCCCACATAAGTAAATGAAACCGTGATCTGACATGGCGTACCTAACGCCAAGCTAGTCGGGTAATTTGTAATTTTGACGTTGGTGACTCCAGGAGTGGCTGCCGGAATCGTTGCCGGCAGACTGGTTAAGGAGTGCATCAATAGCCATACCGCGGATACCCCTGTCGGAGTTATTACCGGGAGACTATTGAGGGTTTGCATTAAGACCCAGTATGCTACCGACTCCGTAGGTTTAATAGTTGGAAGATTATTTAAGGAGTGCATTACAAGCCAATACGCGGTACTTTCTGTTGGCTTTGTTACCGGCAGATTATTCAAAACGTGCATGGGCAGCCAGTACCCAACTGAAGAGGTTGGTTCGACGGCCTCAATCGCCGTGAAAGTCTGCATAAGAATCCAGAGAGCGCCGCCGGTCCCTTTGTTGAAAAACTTCTTCCACAGGAAATAAGCACCGACGCCAAGCCCTGCTAACGCAACCACGCTGAGAACTAGAGTCCCGGTACCGCCCCCACCGCCTCCGCCTGTATAAATGTTGACAATTCTGTCAGCCAGGGAGGTTTTATTATTTTCAGCCATTTTTACCCTCCGAAACGAGTGTCACGACTGCGTTCTTGTCGGGAAGGGTTTTCAAATAGAGGCACTGCTCGTGCTGCAAATAGAGGCACTGCCCGCATGGCTGGCTCTAGTTTGAAATTCTTACGCCACTTTTCTGCATACTCTTCGGTGATATCGTCATAATAGTAGTCTCCATGCCGGTGACCGAGTTCATGCAGAAGAGTATCCACAGTAGCGTCTGGGGGAAGGACAATTGTGGAAGGGGGTAAGTAACCGAATCCGGAGCTGGCATGGTCGCCCAACGGATAATAAAGCCCCAGGATCCTCTTGGTACCCTGGGGGGGAATAGACTCGTCCATGAAGTGTAAAAAGTCAAAAGCCGGCTCTTTGTCCAGACCGTACGATTTCATAAAAGAGTCGACGGCATAATATTCCATCGTGGCGTACCCCCGGTACTTAACAAGTATAAATACCGTTGGGGGTTATGTCAATAGGGCTATTTCTTGAGAAATAAGGTAAAACGTCAGTTGGTTCCAGGTAGTTTTCCCCTGGAAGTTACGTTCCCTTTACCTTCAACTATCTGCCTGCAGAAGCGGGTACCACATTCCGAGCACCAGTCATAAACAAAAACTACCGCAAAAATACCGAAAACTTGTACGAGAGGGTTGTCGATCGTAACAAATTCGGTGGGATAAGGGGGAGCGCCCTGTTTGCTGTGCTGCTTCCACAGCTCCTCGATCACAGTCTTATTTTCACCTGTGTGTTGGAAAGATTTATTGGGGCATTGAAACGTTTTTGGTAAATCCATACTTCTCCCTTACTGTATACCTAGTCTTTGCCTGCAGTTATTGATCTGGCAGTCAATCCAATCCAGTCCCCCAGGCGTATTGTAGATTATTGCCCAGAGGTCAGGACGGGACTTCTCGAGTTCAGCCATAACGGACTTCGTGGATATTTCGAGCTTGGCAGCATTGGCAACCTTCCTGAGTATAACCCAGTCTTCGTCGGATACGTTGGCCAGCAGGTCCTTGTTGTTGTTAATGTAATCCAAGCAACTGTCGAGGTCGATTCTACCGAGATATGCTGGGATGAAGCCTTTCAAAACGTCCGGACCGAAACCGAACGCCAGGATTTTACCTAAAGCCTCGATATTCCTGGGGAGTTTCATTATTGTGCAGCTCCTTCCGTGGTTTTCTTTTCGTCAGGTTTCCTTTCGTAAATAGCTCTGCACTTCGGGCAGACAATCTTCGTCGCTGTTAGCGGATAGGGTATACTGTAGCCACAGTTTTCAGTTTCGCACTTCAGATAAGCGATAGCGTCCGATGCTTTCCTCGTTGCTGGGTTTGGGGGTTGCTCAGCATCTTGGATACTGGCAGCCAATCCGGCGCCGATCTTCTCCGGGAGAGAAGCTAAAGTATTGGCCACCTTTTCCTTATAGTCCTTGTCGTTGCTGATTGTAGCAAGAGCCTCTTCGTGCCGGTTCTTCTCTTTTAATTGTTCGACGGTCTCCCCAGTATTTGCCACGGGCGGTTTAATAACGATTGGCTCCCCTGCCTTAATCTCTTCTTTAGTGCCGTCCGGATGAATGACCCAGGCTTTCTTGGGTTCTTCTTTCCCGACATTGGCGAGCGCTACCTCAATCGTCTTCACCTTATCGGTAAGAGCTGCCAGGATAGCCTTGAGTTCTGGATCAGTGCCCTTCTCTCCCTTAGCCAGCGTGAATATTTGTACCACGTCTGCCATAGTGAGACCCTGCTGACCGCCTCCGCCCCCGAAGTTTATCGGAATGCCCGAAGCCTGGCTGCCGATCAGATACTGGCCGACAACATTTGCCGGCACGCCTTTCTCGAGTAGCAGAAGAGCATTAGCTGTGATATTGGCTTTGGTCAATTCCCGATCTCCTTCCTGCTCTTTACTTTCCTGATTCTCTCCGCGCCCTTCCTCGATACGTCTGATTTTCTCCTGGGTTTGTTTTTCTTCCAGCTCCAGACTTGCCCTGAGACTTTTCGCCTGAGCCACAAGGAGCCTACGGGCTTCGGAGTTCTCGACCTTGCTAATCGTAGTTTCAAGTTCGGAGAGAGCGTCCTTTTGTTCAGCTGCTCTGTCGACCTTTTTACCTCCGAGCCGTTCCGCCATCTCGGTTGCCGCGTCCTTTCTACCCTGTGGTCCCTGCATTACCATTGTTCTGCACCTCCTCTGGTGTAAAATTACCTACTACAACACGTAGCAGTTTCATGCCTTCTCGAATAGTGGAAGAGAAATCACTCTGCCAGCCCATCTCCGACTGCATATCCCTGTATTGGTCGAAGCATATCAACATATCTTCTGGGTAGAGCTGGATTTTTTCCTGACCGATCTCAAATTGGGTTATGCCCTGCATGGGTGACTTGACTGTAGCGGATGGTGTGGAACCATCCTTTCTTGTAGCGTGTGGACCTGGTACCGCCGGTGTTTGTTCAACTGGCGGAGGCTCCTTCCCTGCCTTGAATTCCTTGAGAACTCGGGAAACGGTAGAATTGGCGTATCCCGCTTCGCATACCTGGTCGAATGTCTTTCCCTGCTTAAATAGGTCGAAAATCTCCCGCTGATTCGGGTTCCAGCTTATTCCCATACGCCCTCTCTTATTAAGGTGGTACTTACTTTATGAAGCTGAGTACCACATGGTACCGTAAAACTTGTAGTGGTTCCAGTCCCGTTATCGTCGGGTACCAGTCAATTCCCTATAGTAGCACTGTTTGGGGGTGTTGACAATACCCTTTTTAAGAATTATCATAGTGGCATGGACAAGGCAGTCGTCGCCATGATGTTTCAGGAAGGTGGAAAACTACTATCTGACGGTATCCGCCTGATGATGGCTAAACCGCGAAGGGTAGCCCGTACGGAGGAAGAGCCGTACACTCCCCCAGTAACGGCTAGAGAACCCGCTCCACAAAAGCTGATAGGTCCTGTGGCCACGGCCACCCCGATCGCTTTACCAACCCGGGAAGAAACCAACCAGGAATTAAAACGCCGTCTGGCCAGAGAATTATACCGGGCAGAGCTTGACCTAGCTGGGGGGCTCAAGATCGCCGGCAAGCCTTGCGACTGTCTTTCAAACAAACATACCCTGGGGCTGGAAGCGATGGCGGAGGAATTGATATCTGCCGATCCCCAAAGTTCTGTATACAGTGAAATTATTCAGTGGATAAAAAATAATCAGCATAAGCTCACTGTGGAGGCGATACAGGACGGGAAATATGCACAGGAATATCCTGTACTCGCCTCCCAGTTTAAGGACTTCCGGAAGAGACTACTTGGTACCGACGCGTTCCAGGCGATGGTATCTAACCCCTCAACCATGACTCTCGACGAAGCGAAGGAACTCGCTGCAAGTCAGGCAAAAAAGGAAGTTGAACGACAATGGGTCTCACAAGGGAAGAAATAGACCAGATCGCCCAGAAGGTCGCCGAAGAAGTAACCATCACCATACGTCGGTATACTCAGTCGTACGAAGCGCCTAAATCGATACAGGCCGGTCTTGCACAAAGCATGGGGGAAGAGCTCACCGCTTCCATGTGGTACCAGCTCAGAGCCCGGGATGCCAAAGAAAAGGGCGACAACATTACTGCGGACCTGTATAACCACATTGCGATTGAAGAAAACGACCACTATGTGGAATTTAATCGCAGGCGTGAGGACCTTATCGGCAAGGCTACCAATGTACCATCGGCTCCCAGATGCTCAATGTAAGCTTCAGGACTGGTGCTTATCGTGGACATGCAGACTCTGGGTCATTGGGCTCCAGCTATAATCATACCCGTCTTATTTCTCGTCGTCCTGGTACTATTCGGGATGGCGTTCTATCGTAACTGGCTTAAAAATAAGCGCGGGAAAGGGAAGTAGCAGTTAAGGATTCGCCGGCGCCGGCTCTGCCGGGGGCTGGGGAGTCTCTTCTTTCTCCTCTTCATTGCAGGTCAGCATTACGGCGTCCATGTCCGGGTCAATATGGATTTTACAGAACTTTCCCTCATACTTTGCTGAAGGCACGACTTCCAGCTTTTCAGACTCAATTTGGTTGAACCCTTCCTCTGTTGTGATATCGATGAGGTCTACTACGGTACCATCGCCGAGGTCACTGGCAAACCGGCCATTCTTGATACGATCCGTGACTTCCTGGCATGGGGTACAATCACCTGAGTGGAATACTTTAATCACCTTCTTGGCCATGTTCTCTCCTTGCCTTTATCTCCCGGTATTTTTCGGGGACACAGTGGACCATTTTGTCCACGAGCTCGCCCCGGGTAATGCCCTTCTGTATACCGCACTCCTGGGAAGCCTCAATGAGGTCTTTCTGGTGTTCGGAGAGAGGATGCGGCGCCGGGCGTTTCCGGACGTAAAACAGCTTTTTTTGTGCCGTCTTCTCAACCATTCTGCCACGATTATAACAGAAAAGACCAGGGCTTTGTAAACCCTGGTCTTTCTTGCGGGGAATTTAAGTCCTAACCCGAAGTTAGAACTTGCCGGGGATGCAGGTCCGCATCGCTGTAACCAGCGCGCCTCGGGACATCCCTTTCTTGATACCGCAGGATTTGGCTGCGTCGCCAACTTTCTTTTGCTGGCTGGTTTTGGGATAGTCACGGGGGTAGCTTGCGATCACGAAACCGGCATGGGTCTTGGTCTGGATGCCCTCGAGTTTATGCGCCCTGGGGCGCCTCTTGGCATACCCTAGATCCTTTATGCTCTCGACGATCATTGCATTACCCTCGGTGGTATTTCCTCATCACCAGGAGGATGCTGGGGGCCATGCAGTCAAAGTGACCAGAGCCAACCGACCTTTACCAGATATTAGAACGAAAACGCGGGTTTGTCAAGGGGTAGTAACCTTGATATAAGTAGCGTCCACTGCCGTCCAGTGCCCGCAGCGCCGGCACTTAATTACAAGGGAGCCCTCGACGATGGCATAATAAGCCAGGAACCGCCCGCAGTTCTCACAACGCAGGCTTTTGAGTTTGGGGTTCAGCTCCGGAGGGAGCTTCCCGTTGTCCTTCGAGATCTCATTTGCTTCTTTCACCTGGGTGTTTTCGCCACTCACTTGCACACTCCTTCAAGAATTTCCCTGCCTCTCCGAACGGTTTACCCTTGATCGGTTTTGTTGCTAAGCACCCCTTCATAAATTCCTGGTAAGCGCTCGGAGTCCGTTTTTTAATAAGACAAAACTGGATCTGACCGGGTTCAGGACAATCAGGTACCGCGCTGACCGCCTCGATAAGTACCAGGTCTTTCGTATTGTCCCGGATCAGACTTTTAATATCTACAGACATGCACGGTATACATTTAGTTTGTTTCGGCATGTTGATTCCCCTTCGTTATTTCTTGAGAAATGATCCGACTTTAGTAGTTATGATACCACACTTTGACAGTACAGGAACTGGCGCCAACGCTATCCCTCATTTTAGCCCGGACTCGGCTGCCAGCGGGGATGATATGAGTCATTAGTGTCGTTGAGCGCGATACGGTTGTCGGGTTTGTCCGGGTAAAAGTGGCCCTGCCGCATTCAGTGTCTACAGCTCCGAAATAGAAAACAATTTCATAAGAGGCGTTGGCACTGGGAGCCTCAATGTCTACGCCATGCAGGTCGAAGGGCTCGGTTTCCGCCCCTGCAGCAATGATGTCATTCGAGAAGTTACCCAGGTTCCATGCCCCGGCAGCAGAAACAACGGCAACGCCGGCAGCTCCCAGAGGAGCCACCTTCTGAGGAGCATGTAGATGGTTCTCAACAAGTTGCAGCGCCAGATTCTTAATGTTAAACATTAGCTCAGGTCCTCATTCCATGCCCGGATCGTCCCGATCCGAATGGTAGCAGCTCCCCCAGCCCCGGTCGGAGTAAAGAAGTTAAGATAAAGAGGGGCATTGCTGGGGAGATTAGTGACATGGTTCGCTACCTCGACCTCGTTCACGTAAAATTTCACACTGTTGACACTCACGGCTATTTTAAGTTTGTTGGTGACGAGAAGATTTTCACCGAAGCCCGTGTTCACCGTTTCGGCTCCCCCAGCGTCGGTAATCGACTGCAGGGCGTTGCCGACGCCAACCAATCCGAAACCGATGATGTTATTGTTCGTCCTCACATCGGCCACCCCAGGTGTCAACCCCCAGAAACAGGTAACATTATCCAGGTTAGCCAGGTTGATAACGTGGGTCTCCCATTCGAGGAAGAACTTGCGGAGGATCTTGTTGGTCCCGTACAGACCCGGGGAAACGATAAAGCGGTAGTTTGATAAAAGACGGCAGGCTTCGATTGCGTTTGGCGAGCTGTACGCCATGAGCAATTCCCCGATAGCTCCCCTGGCCCATCCAGCTCCCGTAGCCGGGTCAGTTATTGCCCAGGTCGAGTGGTCTATACCAATTTCGTTCTGCCAGCCTTCAAATAAGCCATTTGAAGGGCGTGAAGCGGAAATAACACCCGGGGCGTCGAGCTGGAGAGCGGTAATAATTTCGAGGATTTTTCGTACGACAGCACCGTCAGCCATAGCAGTGACCGCTCCTTATGGCACTATGATGACATTATTTTCCATAAAAATCAATGGGTATTGACACAAGTAGATAATAGATGTTATTTTTGGGTATTACGAGCAGGGAGGATTTACTTGAGCAAACGCAAGAACATAGAGAGGGCACTGGCCACCGGTATGCACTACGTCAACGGGCGCAGGGTGCCGATCACCCAGGAGACCTATCCTGGGGACCGCGACCCGGATAAGATGGTTTTTTTAAGGTGTACGAAATGCAATACTATTATTTCGGAGGGTATAGCCGAGCAACATTTTCAGGATTGCTGGGGGGATAAAGTCCCCTGCGAGAGATGTAGGCACTGGGTACCTGTAAAAGGCTGCTTAACGCATTGGAAGAATTGCAAGGGGAGGGAGGTGAAGAGTGCAAATTGAAGAGTTTATGCCCACGATTCGGGGGTTGTCGGACAATACCCGACGGGCCTATTCGCAGACACTCTGGCAGCTCGACAGCTTTATCAAGGGCGACGAGCCGACCGAGAACGAGATCCAGAAGTTTCTGATCGGGTTCAACGCAGCTACTTTGTACCGGTACAAAGCCGGCATTAAAGCCTACTGGGACTGGCGTTTCAAGGGCAAAGAGTGGCCCTTCAACCGCAGGTCTTTCCTGGCGCCGCGGAAAAAGCTCCCCAGGTACGTCAACCCCAGCGTGGTCTATGAAATGGTTGACCTGGCAGTAAATCCTGACGACGCCATGTTCATCCGGACACTGTTTATGATGGGCTGCCGTATACACGAGCTCATGTCTTTTGAAAACGACATGGTGACCGACACCGGCGTCGCCGTAAAGACGAAGGGCGGAGATACCAAGTTAAAAGTGTTCACCAAAGATTTCCGCGACGTATTTCTCCGCTACACGAAGGGAAAGAGGGGTCGTATCTTCCCCATGTCGTACAACTATTATTACACGTTGATGAAACGCCTCGGGAAACAGGTCAAACACCCGGAGATCGCCCCTCACATGCTCCGCCATGCGCGAGCGATCGACCTGTTAAGAAAGGGTATGCAGTTGTCGGACGTACAGCAATTTCTGGGGCACGCCAACATTAACACGACAGCGATCTACCTGATGATAACCGGCGGTGACCTGGCTAAGCAGCTGGAAGAGGTAGAAGGCAACCACAAAGCGAAGCGCTCCGTCCTGGACGATATCCGGGAGCTGGTGAAGTCCGATCCGTCGGCCAAAGAGGCGCTACGCCAGATATTATCGGATGAAGGAGAATAACCATGCCGGCACAATCGCTACATTTCCGCTGCCCATGCTGTGGTCAACATGCCCCGCTCGAGCGGATCACTGAAGAAGGTCCCTTCGAGTTCCAGATCTTTGAGAAGAGGCTGGGGGGCAAGGTTGCGCTGACACCCGAGGACCGGCGCCGTCTCCGGGGACACCGATCGGGACGGGGAAAGGCTGCCGGCATCCTTCTTTACGACGAGGTTAGAACCCTGAAGGCACACCGGGCAGCCATCGACAAAAGAATAAAGGAACTCGCCCAGGGCTAGTACCACGACTTGGTACTGCTGGAACTGAGAATCGAAATACCCCACGTTGTGGGGTATTATCGTTTTACCGGTGGGACTGTTCTCTAGGCTCGACGCTGGGGGCGTGGTACTGGCAGCGGTGGGGGCAGCGATGGCATCCCCGACTTTCCGCCGAATTTTCCGCCGATGTTTTTTTAATTCGTGCCTAAACTCATAAAAAAATAGTTGAATGATGGTATCGTATCTATTTCGGTATACCGAAAAGTAATGCTTATTATCTACTTGACACGGGCACTTGATAGGACTATCATTATATCACAGGCTCAATTTGAGCCTGAATAAAAAAACGGGAGCGTACACAGTGAATACAATTCAGGACAAGGCACAAGGCACAAAACGAGAGCAAAGCGGGAGTAATGCTCACAATCTTAAACCCTTATCAATCCGACAGCATGAGAAGCTAACACAGCTTAAACCCCTACATATTGAGACTGGCAATAATGGCAATTATCCCGATATTACATACCGACACATAGCTAAAATGATGTGCTCACACTTACCAGTTGAAGAGCATGACTATTTTGAAGCTGTAGAATCAATGTTACACTCAATTTTAGAATTGCCGATTGAAGCTAAATACGCTTTGAAGTGTGCGTATATATTCAGTCGTAAAGCCCCACGTGAAGAGCGTGAAGACTTGTTTCAAGACTTAATGCTCAAATTGTTAGAATCTCGAATCGGTGAAGAGAAGCTATGTTATGCAGTCGCACGCTGTGATTGGCTCGACTGGTGGAAACGTTACAAGATACGTGAGCATTTTAGTCTTGACGTTTCAGTCAGTGAAGATGAGTCTGGCAATCCTGTAACGCTTGGTGATTTACTCACGAATGAGATTCGATTCGAGACTATGATTGACGCCAAGCTTGACGCTGAGACTATCTGGCAAAAGTTACCAGTTGAGATTAAGCCTATCATCACAAAACGACTTCAGAATAAAGCATTGACAGCGTGTGAGCGTAAACGCTTAAACCGTTTTGTACACGGACAAGGCACAAGTCTAATACTGGCATAAAATAGTTGTCACACTGTTAAGCTGTCAGTCGATTTGTATAGTAGAGACGTTGAAGAGTCTCGGAGTCTTTAAGACTTCGGGACTCTTCGAGTTTTTAGCGACTCACTGCTAGTGAGAACGTGAAGGCAGGAAAACGACTTAGTGCCCGCACTGTCCTTACTCGCTAAGGGCTGGTCATGCTTCGGCATGGCGGGGGTCACTGAGCTTCATGCTAACTCTTTCACGGTACCTGGCAGCACCGGGGGATCTGTGCGCTCTAGCTGGTGTTGAGTGCCTACGTGGGAACACAGCCTTCGGGATAAGGTCGTACCAGACGTAGCCGTCCTGACCGTGAGCCTTACGGCTTCTTGAACGGACGGGGACTGACTGTCCTAAATCAGTCTGGGGTGTCCGCTAAGTACCGACACGCCTTGCAGGGCGTAAAAGTGCTCTTCAAACTTGTAGCTCATGTGCTACACGGCAGGCAAGCCCGTATTACGGCTGTGGTGTGTCTCCCCCCACTCTCAAGAGCACGCAGCGCGACCTGGCACGCCGGCACTGTGTCTTCCTCACATCCTTTTGTAGAGGCTCTGTGAGATTTAAGAGGGCACTATGTCGAGCATCGGGTAGGGGCAGTAGCAAGCCCCCTCGGCTGTATCCGGGTACGGGAGAATTCCGCTCTCTAAACGTCCTGAGCGAACTTGTCGTTATTGTTGACGGTCGGACTGTCAGTCTCGGACTAAAGGTGTCGCAAACCCCCCGACATTCTTCGGGGGAACTGCGCTTCCTTATAGCGCAGTCACCGCTCCTCGCTTCGGTGAGTGGCGGTGACTGCATTACAAGGCAAATTCACTAAGGGGGTGAAACATGGTTACACGGGAGAAATGTACTATCTGTGGCACTCTCCCCGCTCGAATTCATGGGCATTGCTCCAATTGCCACGCTCAAATCACTAAAATGCAGCGTGAGAATCACACGGAGCAACCTGTCAAATTCCTGACCTATCGGGGCATGGTTGTCGGGCTTTTTAAGTCTCGCAATAAGGGTATGCTCACGCCTCGTGCGCTCACTCGCTCGGCTGAGAATCTCCCGAAGTCGAAGACGCTCGACTTGAACGTATTCTGTGAAGGGTTTGACCGTGAGACAATCAAACGCTTCAAAACTACCGTACTATCACTGGCTGGGGCACACTTTAGCCATGTGAAGAATAAATCATAAGGGGGCATCCGTGAAAAAAGACTCTGCAACGAAGGACAAACCGAAGGTAAAAGCGCAAGCTGTGAATATCACACAGCTTGTCATCACTGGGGCGTATGCCAAAACCTTCTCAACTGGGAAGGGCGGCTTCTTCGGGAAGGCTCTTGACCCTGTATCTGGTAAGCGTTATCAGATTATCGGAGCTGTCGAACTCAACTAATCGCTCGGCAACTGGGGATAAGGTTACTCCCGTTCCCTTGTCCTCAGTAACGGAGTGATTAGACTCAAGGGGGTGTGAAGTGTGAAACGAAGATAAGGCGACAAGCCGAATAATGGGGGCTTTTAGGAACACCTGAAAACTGGTGGATAGCCCCCTACATACTCGCTCGAAGCTCCACCTTGACGTGGTGAGCGGGCTTTCAACGAACGGAGCTGCTGGGGGTGAACTATGCAACTGACACTCGAAAACACATCGGTAAAAGACATTACTCAAATCGAGAAGTGTCGCCTTAAATGTCGGACGTGCCCGAAGGACGGACGCTGTGGTCTTCAGCTCCGAGTATCATCCTATCGGGTTATCGGAAAGAACTAAACGGGGGTGACTATGTACGGAATTATTTTCTGGAAGGACAATGACAATCTCATCGACTTCATTAAGAACGCAGACGGCGGAGTTATGATTTTTAACTCTGTCGAGGAAGCCGATGGCTACGCAAACTCGCATCCTCTCACCGATGATATGAGAGTAATCAGTCTCCAATCTGTAAACGAATAAGGGGGTGAAACAATAATGCCCGAACTCAAAGAGTGCTACACGCCTAGCGCAATGGCGAATCTGGGGGAAAGGGTGACTATTTTCACCGCTGAAAGGGCGGATGATGAGTACCACTTCCGACAGTACATGGGGAAAGTCAAAATAGTCAGCATTCCCAGAGAGAAGAACGAGGAATGGAGTGCCTGTCTGAAGCGTATTCTGGCAGCAGTCGAAGAGGCACGGCTCGCCGTACCGAGTCAGGTCTTCACAGGTATCCATAAAGAGAACGACTGGAGTAAAACGTTCTACTGGGACAAGGGCTGGCACATCTGCAACCGATACGGCGATTATGCCTTAGTAACGATAAAGGGGTGAAACTTGATAAAGATTTCAGTACGAACTCTGACAACGCCAGAGACCTTCGAGAAGCTTGAAGAAGAGCTTCGTAACACTCTCCGCCGTATGGGGCTTGAGGGTGAAATCGAGGACGCTATCACCGGCAATACTGTCAGCACGGATGACAGGGAAGACGAGGAAGAGCACGAGTATTACGTTGACTTCGGGAGCTGGCATCTTATGGGCAAGGACACTGACGATGTGCGTGAACAAGCGATAAAACGTCTTGAGGCTGGGGAGAAGGTCGAAATTGACTCCATCGGTCGTCTTGACGAATAAATAAAAGGGGGTGAACTATGACCTATCGAGAGGCATTACGTCTGCTCGATGAATACTACGAAACCTTCCATCCGGAAGGCAAGTACGCCGAAGCCATGTTGAAAGGTCGGGACGCCATCAACCGCATTCTCAAGAAGAGGGAGCGCAGGAACAAATGAACTATAAGCAGGCTCTGAAACAACTGGAGATTGTCAGCAGTAAGAAGGGCGATACTGCCGACCCTGAGAAGACAGCAGAAGCTGTCCTGAAAGCCCAACAAGCACTCCGTGACTGTCTGGAAATGGGACTGAACGGGGAAGGAGACTAAACGTGGAAAACTTCCCGATTTGGAAAGCAAGGATTACGACCCATGACGGAGAAAACGAATACAGCGATGACATCTTTATTCGTGGCGCAAAAACTGAAGAAGAAGCCCTGAAAGAGGCTCGCTATCAGGCTCAGCACTGGTACGGGTACGAAGACGAAGAAGAAGCGACTCCCAGTGCCTACGGTGAGGACTGCTGGGACGAGGCTGGGGGCTACCGCATTATCGAACTGGAAGGCGTCAGCCGGATTGATACACTCGAAGAGCTGCTGGCAACTCTGTACGTGGTCGATTTCAAAGACAAGCACTAGGGAGCATCATTTCTCAAGAAATAAATAACAAGGGGGTAATATGGCAAAAGCTAAATTCAAATGGCTTCCGCTACTCGAAGCTCAAATTGCAGAAGATGAGGGCTGCACTTCAAAGGACTATACCGCTCCATCACCGGTCTGGGGGAAGTACAAACTCTGCGGAATCTGTTTCGGTGAGAGGGACGGCTGTGTCAACGAAAGTTCACCGTTCTGGCGTGATGATGTCATGCAGGCGGTGATTAACCTCTTCTACGGCTACTACAAGGTCATTCGGGATGCTGCAGAGGACGAACTCGGTATCAAAATGCCTGAGTGGATAAAGATAGTTGTCGAGCCGAACTATGAAGATACCAGCTCCATCATTCTCTTTACTGCCAAAAGTCGTAAGGTACTTTTTACCAACGACTGTAAACCCTGGCACTTCTCTTGGGAGACGCCCGAAGAGTTGGAGAAGTCGCTCGAAGAAGACTATCGGCGTATTCTCGCTAATTTTGGAGTCAAGCCCAAAGCTTCGGAGTGTGGGGAAGGTCACTATACCTTCAGCGTGGGGCTTTCCGGTCATGGTAAGAATGCTGACGAGGCATGGCAGGACGCCTGTGAGGGTTTCTCACAAGACCCTGGGGCAACGCCGGACGAATTTGAATTCGAGCCTGAAGAATAGGCTGATAAATAAACAGGGGGTGAGCGTTGTTTACCAAGAAACAGGAATTAGAGTACCTCAAGAACGGGGGTACGAAATGCCCGAAGTGTGGCTCTGAGAACATTGAGGGAGCTGCATGGAACGCCGATGGGGGCGGTACCGCTTCTCAGGAAGTCCGTTGTCTTGACTGCGAAGCAACATGGTATGACGTATACAACCTTGTCGGAATACAGGAAAGGGGGTAATCGTTGAAAATCAAAAGGGTTGTCTGCCGGCTATGGGCACACCGCCAACGTGGCGGGTATGTCTTCCGGAAGGACGAGCTAACCGATGCCCTGAAAAAGGGTGAACTCGTCGAGGTTGGTAAAATCTCGGTCGGTACGAAAGAACTCCGTGAACTCGTCAGGTTAATGCCTTATGACTTCTGCATGGTGAAGAGCAACGGCTCCCTGGAAGTCGAGGCAATCACCGCCGTCTGGCGTGGCAAGGCTCCGGATGTAAAGAGCCATTTCGAGAAGCCACGTCGTGGCCCGAATGCTGCCTTCAAACTGCAGAACGGGGCATGGAAACCGAAGACGGTCAGCACGACTGTCGTTGTTAAAGCTCAAAAATACTAAGGGGGTGTCGGATGTTCGAGCATAAGTCTGACGAAGAACTCATTCTGCAAGCTCAGGCTTTAGACTACCTTATCAGTACCGAAGGTATCGAGAACGTCCGGGCTACGCAGGTACTGGAATTTAAGACCATTAACGAGGAATTGAGACAGCGAGGATGGAGTCCGCTGTCTACATTTGTATACAGCAAAAACTAAGGGGGTAGCAGATGATAAAGGTATACATTGTCGTGTCAACCTTTCAGGGCTGCCCTTCCGACGTGAAGGCATACCTCAACGAGGTCGATGCCAACAAGGAAGCGCAGCGACTCCGCCGGGAGCTTGGAATCCGCAAGGGGCAAGAAGCGGAATCCGAGAGCACCGTCGACGTTAAACCGGTCGAGGTGTACGGCACATGAAAACTGTAACCATCGATGAAATCAAACTCGTGCACAAACCGGACGAGTCCCCAGACCTGTCTTACCTGGGGAAGTATGTCGATCGCCGGGAATCGGGCGCCATTGACCGAGAACACCGTACCAGGAACTGGACACACCGGCAGTACCGGTATTTTGTGCCGGCCATGTCATACGAAGACCACTGGAAATCACTTCACGCAATGGGCTACTCGAAGGGCGACTGTGATTATCTCGCTCGGAAGTACAACTTCGAGGACTTCAAGCGCATGGAGCGCTATGCAGAGGGCGATATCTTCGAGATGGGGATTATTGCCAAAGCAATGGTGAGCTATCCCCAGGCCACCTTCCCGCCTTCAAAGCGTCTGGAATGGTTAGAGTCCGGGGGACTCTGGGGAATTGCTTCCGATGATGAGCAAACCATCAAGGAAACCGAGCAAGAGCAGCTCGAAGACCTGAAAAACCATCTGCGACAATTCAATGTCAGGCTCAAAAACTTTGAAAAATTGGCATGTCACGCTGAGGTCGACTCAATCGATTAGTAATATAAAGGGGGTGTAAATGACAAAAGTTCAATGGGCTGAACGCCTGAAAAAGTGGCGTCAAGAAAACGTTGAGCACTACGCCAAAACGATACTGTCGGAGCCTGAGAAAGTAACGCTCTACAGTACGATACCGCTACCCGGAGTAGAGCTCATCATGGGGGATCGCCGGCAGGGGAAGACGGCTCTCGCCCATGAAATCGCTAACCAGGTCAACAAGCGCCGGGGATATCCCGCCGTAATTCACATTCCCCATATACCCGACAAGCTGCAGCATGAAATTCAGAAGATGCTCCCCAAGTGGATGAAGATAGTCCGGAGCCGTAATGAATGGCCGAAGGACTCCGTTGTAATCTACGACGAGGCAGCTCAGTCGGCTCATGCGCGCCGTACACAGAGCGGGGACGCCGTGGAGCTCGACGACCTGATAGGGATATCGGGTCAGCGTAATCAAACAATCCTGTTTATCTCCCATCATTCCAGGAAGCTTGATGTCAACATCATCACCGAAGTGAACCGTATTATCTGGAAGAAACCAACATACGCTCACCAGCTCTTCGAGAGGGACGAGGTTGCGGACTTCTCAATGCGGGCTTATCAGTTCTTCGATGTCTTCCGGGAGAATAAGCCGTGGAATGAACGGGCAATGGCAAAAGCCAAGAAAGCTGCCCTTGTACTGGACATGCAGAACTTCGGGCTCTTCCAGTGTACCAACGCTCTCCCGCCCTGGTGGAACGACGAGCTGTCATGTCTATTCAGGGAAATAACGAAAGTAGGGAAAGGAGCGAGCTGGCAATGAAAAAGCTAGGTCCCAACACTGCCTCTATAACCTCGAAGGAGATGGGGAACAACTGCTGGAAAGCGGAACGGTTCATCGCCGGTCACCGGTGTGAGCGGGTCTTTGACTGCACATACCCGGAGAAAAAGAAGTGCCCTGCAGTAGAGGCGGAAGTCAAGTATCTGGAATCACAGAAACAAAAGAGCTCCGACGCCATCGATGCCAAGATACTGCAACTAAGGTCGAAAACAGGCTGAAAAATTCCTGTCACGTTTTGGTTGTCTCGGTCGATTAGTAATAGTAGGGGGTGAAAGGTTGATTGTACTGTAGTCTCGTTCTGGCATATTTTCCGGCATAATTTCCTGAGAAATATTCAAATAAAAAGGAGCAAAAATGCAAAGAGAAGAAGTTCTACAAAAACTCAATCCTATCATCGGACTCAAGGTACGCCAGGCAGACGGTAGCGGTACCCGGGTCACCGCAACTGCGGAAAGAATCGGGATCCGCCCCGCCCAGGGAGCTCACTTCATCGAGATGAGCAGTGATGGAGCTCAGGGACTGGCCAAGTTCGTCGGCGTCTCATGGGACATTGTGAAGAATCTCAAGCCTGAGACATTCGGCAACGTCGCCACGGAGCTGCTCGTCAAGAAATCCAGTCACTTCGGCATGGTGATGAAAGACGGTATCGTGATCGACTTCCTGAAAGGTGGCTCCCAAAACGTCGATATTGAAAAAGCGCTGACCGTTGTGGGGAAAGTTATCCCCGACGTTGATTATCACCGGGCTGTGGTCGAGGGGCACAACATCTCCCTCGAAGTTGTCGGAGACAAACGGCAGCCAGTGGTCCGCGGTGACCTTATCCAGGCTGGGGCACTGGTACGGTTTTCACCGCTCGGGTCCATCGCTCCATCGATACAGAGCTATGCTTTAAGGCTGGCTTGTACCAATGGCGCCACTTCCAACACTATCCTGCGCGAATACAAATACACCGGCGGGGATGGGGGACGGGACGGCGGTAGCACTGGCCCGGTCGACGGCGACAGCTTCTGGCAGTGGTTCAGAAAATCTACTCACGACGCCTATGGCGCCCTGAATGAAATTGTCACCCAATACCAGAAGATGATTAAGGAGCGGATCTCCCCTGCAGACCGTGCCGCTCTACTTGAGGGGATGCTCAAACAGGCTCACATTTCCGGCTCCAATGCGGAAGCGGTCAGAGCGATGGCATTGCAGAATCCACCGACAAACTCTTATGATATGCTTAACCTACTGACTTATGCCTCTTCCCACATTCTCGACAACCCGAATAATATCAGGCAGGCACAAACCGTGATTGCCGATTACAGCTCCGAAGAAGAGCACACCCGGATCTGCCCCCTCTGCCACTCAAAACGTTCCCAGCGGACGGCGCCGGTAATCATCGACGCCCAAGCTAATTAAGTATATGGCTCCCTGTCGGCAAGGTTAGCTCCCGCTTCCTGCCGACAGTGGGGCCTCCAGTGGAGGTGAACCATGAATCTACTGGCTGCGATCGGCGTCGGCAGCTGCCTGGCACAAGCACTGAACGTCGCAATTATCATTGTCCTCGCCATAGCTCATCACGGCGAGATCACATTGAAATTCAACCGATTTCACGAGCACTGGGGGGAGCTGGTAATCTCGCTTGCCTCAGTTGGCTTGGGAATCTGGGGTTTCATTTACCTATTACGCTACATACCTTAATAAATAACAGGAGGTGAACTGTGAAAGAAAACGGTAAAGAACTAGCCAAACTCGCCCTGGATAACAGGAAGAAGGCTGCCGAACTTTACGAGGACGTACAGCTAATCCGGTCTGAAACAGAAACCGAGATAAGGCGTCTGCAGTATGATGTCTACCAGCCGAAGATCAGGGAGATCAGCGATGAATGTGCTCGTGAAATCCAGAAAGTCAAGGATACCAACAAAGCCCATGAAGACGCCAAAGAGAAGGAAGCCATCGGGCTCACGGAGCCGGTGAGGAAGGTCGAGAGAATACTCGAATTCTTCCGTCTCGACACCCGGAAGCCCATCGATATCGCCGACGAGGACGTGAAACAGAATGACCGCTACAAGGAGCGGTACCGCGAGAACCTGGGGCTCGTTTTCGACGACCCCTTCCTGAAGGTGAGGGCTTTCGTCATGGAGAATGACAAACCCAAAAATAAGTACATCCTCGTCCTGATCGGGCGTTGCCTCTTCGATACCGGGCTGGGGGATCGCCCGCTGCTCAAGCTCCCTCGTGATTACGGGCTCTCGATATCCGAGCCCTGGGGATCCGCTCCCCAGCAAATCCTGAAAGAAGCGGCCACTGTCAAGGAACTGCATACCTGGTGGACCGCCAATGGGCTGAGAAAACAGCAGTGGATACAGGAATATGTTGCGGTCCGTTCCGAGTACGAACACGTCCTGAAAACCTACCGGGTCACTGACTTCGATAATTTCCTGACGTGGATGTGCCCCGAATGCGGATATTACCACACCATCTTCGAGAGCTATCATTTACGGGACGGGGAAGTAATGACCTGTCACCGCTGCGACACCAAAACGCCAATGCTCGAGGTGAAACATGACAAAACCGAATGAGTATACGTGCCCTAGTGGGCACACCCATAACATGAACGATTTTCAAGCCTTCGTCGACCTGAACGCGCCGAAGGACAAACCTGACGAGAGGGTTGTTTTCAACTGTCCGGGAGGGAAGCGAGAGCATCACTTCACCCTGTCCAAAGCGATCGAGTCGAAGATGCTGACGGCAGAGCAGGCGGAGAAGGTCAGGAAGGAAGCCCTGAAAATACTCGAGCAAATGAAAGTATAATACGGAGGCGAAAGAGGAGACATGGTAAAAGGCTGGGCTCTAGTTAGCTTATATCCGAAAGACCGCCAGAACTGGGACAGCGATTATTACGTTCACTTTACCCACTATACCGGCAAGAGAAGCCAAAGTGGCGGTTCAGAGCACGATGAAGTGCTAGAGGGGACAGTAACAATGGAGCAACTCCGCAAGGCTTTGCGTCCGTTTCTCACCCTAGTTAAACAAAAATAACAGAGCTTATCTACATTGAGGAGGAGATATGCCGAAGTATATATACCGAATGCTCATTTGTAAGAAGTGCGGCAAGGAATATAGAACCTCTGCTACTCAGGGATGTGCTACTGAGTATTGTGATGAGTGCTGGGAAGAAGAGCGCGACGGGGCTGCCGCGGCGAATTTTGAAAAACTGACCAACTGGAAAGCCCAACACGGTATTACCGGCAAAGTGAGTAGATAACCATACTTACTTACACAGGAGGTGCGTATGAGGTTTTACGGAGAAATGCGATACCAGGAAGACACCACACGTTGTGTGGTAGAAGTAACCGCCTATCGCAAAGGATACCCCGGTGGAGGATGGGCACGAAGACAGTGCCTGGGGAAACGCGGTCACGGACCGGGTGGCCTGTACTGTATCCTTCATGGCAACAAACCCTATTTTGACGGTGATGAGCCAATGGACCAGCCGGGTCATGGGGTGCCGGAAGATGAGTGAAAAGGCTGTATTTGTAACTAACGACAAATGGATGCGGGTACCTGGTGGCCAACTGGACAAGACCGACCGCAAGATTCTCCGGCAGTGCGGAAAGCATGTCAGGGTTATTACCATGACCGAAGCCCTTGACATCATGCAGAAAGAAGAGCCCGCGAAATTTAAGCAGTTTCACCAGGACATGAACCTAAAACACGGCATTGTGCTTACGGTACCTCAGCTCTATGAACTCTCGGAAAGAGCCAATGAAACAATGCAGGAATACAAACACATAGCCAACCTGATTACTGTAGACGGAGCTCACCTTATCAGGAAGTGGCGAGTCGACGAGCATCTTACCTGGCGCTCTATTGCCCGGCGCTTTTCGGGCAATAACCCCAATCAGATCCTGGGGATGGCGCTTTGCGAAAGGGCTGCCGTGATGTGCAATGAAAACTATTATAAGGAGCCGTGGAACTAGCTAATTGTTGGCGATCGTCAACAATTATTTCTCAGGAAATGGGGATCAGGCAGGCCGGTGAGCGTATGGTCACTTTCGGTCTTTCTACCTAGTAGTTAGTATCTCGCCACAGAGCTTATTCGGCACACCCGCCCTCTCCCCAGCGACATCATACCACAGGAGGGGGATAATGTTTAATAGAATACTGGCAGCGGTCCTGTCACCCTTCAATGTCATGGTCAAGGAATGCGCCTGGTGTCCCAACCGCAGGATCCTCGGGTTTGTCCGGGGTGGGAAGGGAATCACATCGGGCATGTGCAAGAAATGCGATGGAGCCCTCAGACAAAAAGAGGGCTGGAAATAAAAACTGGAATAAAAAAGGAGGGAAACGTTGAGTCAATGGACACATGTAGCCGGCATCATCCGGCTTGACAGCATTGGGGCAACTCTTCTGAGGGGTAACAAAGATGAAATAACCCGTCAGGTGAAAGAAGCTGCCGAGAAAATACTAGGGTATACGGTGAAATTCGATTCGCCGGCGGAGCAACCGTGTACGGTACCGACAGGAAGTGAAGGAAGTCTCCAATATGAAGTCGTACATACCGGGGGAGACGGTGAGCTGGCCTGGGGGCATGTTGCGATCTGGGGTGATTTACGTGACTTCGGAGAAGAGGACGTTCCCAAAATCACGAAATGGTTTGAGGAGAGTCTGCTAAAGATGAAGCCGCGCCCTGGCACGCAGTTCGCAAATAAAATCGATCAGGTTGTAGCGGCGTTCTCGATACGGGACGCGGTCCTTTCCGTGAACGTTGAGTACGGTCTAAAGCGCATCCTCACCTGGGACAACGTAGCGCAGAAACTTTTATGTAGATAAGGAAAGTTATCTACATTGAGGCTAAAACACGAAAATATAACAATTTTCTTATATCGGAGGTAACATGGACCCTGTGAAAGAGGTGGAAATCGGCGGCAGTGTCTGGAGGAAGGTGAAATGACAAAACTGCGCTGTGTCGTCTGTGACACCGAATTTGAAGCGGAGAATAAGGTCACCTGCTCTGAGGCGTGCCATAAAGAGTTCGTCCGCTACATGACCTGGCGCTACGGCGAATTTAAGAAAGTCGTCCGGATGTCGACCGGTGAAGCGTTCAAGGTACCAGTCGTCGACATCATCGAAAAAGGTGTCAAGGAACAAGATCTCGACCAATACCCGAAATGGGTTGATTAAAAAAATAATAGGAGGTGCCCCTTGCCTATTGTGAGTCCTGAAGAAGCCGGCAACAAGGCAGCGCAGCTGCTGGGCTGGCCAAAGTATTTCAGAGTGACCTTAACCAAGCTACAGCCTGCCATCGATACCCTACCGCCCCAGTGGATCGTCTCCGCGGACATCGGCAAGCGCATGAAGGCTGCCAACGTCTGCGTGATGTTCCCCCAGGACATGGAGCCGACCCCGGAAAAACCGCCTGCAGAAACATTCGAGGCGAAACTCTGGGATCTGCGGAACGAATGCCGGGAAACATTAGAGCTTCTCGATCTTGGGCTTCCCCAGCCCCCTAAAAGCGGTGACTGGTGGCTCCAGCTGGATAGAAGGGTTGAGGTCTTACATGTTACCTTAAAACGACTGTGGGAAAACAAATTCTGAGCTTACTTAGCTACTCATATACCTGGTAATAATATAGCATTACTATATGATTTCAGAGGAGGTGAAAGGTGAAAAGGTTCCGAGTCTACAAACAGGAATTCAAGCACAAGATCTCATACTCCGTCGTTGGCCATGATCTGAGCAAGAGTTACCTGGTAAAGGGAGCGGTGCTCGTCGGTTACATCAATGCTACGAGCCGGGACGGCGCCGCGGAGATGGTCAAGACTCTGACCGAGAATGGCCTGCTCAACAACCCTGCTCTATCGCACTAATATTTCTCGAGAAATCACAGGAGGTGACTGACATGGCGACGTGTCCTTTCCGGGAAGGTAGAATCCAGTGTATACACTACGTGACAGGGTGTCTGCATCCCGATCCGCTCCCCCAGATCATGGCGCCGGAGGCGTTCGCTGCGGTGAAGCGAGTGTGCGATGGTAAATTAGAACGTCAAGGAGCTACCCATGAAACGAGACCAGAAGCAAAAATCAAATAAGCCCCTGGGGCACTTCATCAAGAACTCTGCCGACCGTCTGGCGGAAGCGGAGAAGATCACGAACATGAACCCCGGGGATGTCTACATGTTTAACTATCTGCGGACGGAGAGCAACATACTTCTCCGGCTCGCCTGCAAGTTTTGGTGCAAGATTCATTATGCAAGAATCTGCAAGTTATTCAATGCAAGTAATAAAAATACTGGAGGTGAAAATGTCGAACATCAAGGACATAAGCATTGAACTCTTCGACCCCAATCCGTACCAGCCTGAGACGCGTATACAGGTGACAGACCAGGTAGCGGAGCAATATGGCAAATCGATACTGCAGCACGGTCTTCTGCAGATACCCCTCGTCCGGGTCTCACCAACGGACTCGAAGCGGTACCAGATGGGTGATGGTTGGCTCCGGCTGACCGGTTTCAAGTGGCTGGCTGCGGGCAAGAACAAGGGCTACGACAAGATACCCTGTGAGGTTCGTGAGCTCTCCGATGAGCAGATGGCCCACCTGGTATTTGAAGCGAACGGCGTCCGGAAGGACCTGAACCCCATCGAGACAGCGACCTATTTTCAGAAATACCTGACCGACTTCAAAGTGACCGAGGCAAAGCTTGCCGAGATCCACGGACTCTCTCAGGGGGAAGTAGCCAATACCATCCGCCTGCTGCAGTTGCCCCAGGAAGTGCAGTACCTGGTAGGGCAGGGGCAGCTCTCTCAGACGCACGCGCGCCATTTATTAAGATTGAACAAGGTACCCGAGACACAGCAGAAGATGGTGAAGGAAGTCATTAAAAACAACACACCGGTGAGCCAGCTCGCCAACGAAGTCGAGTCGAGGCTCTGGCAGATGTCGAAGTCGCTGAATGTGAAGAGCGACGAGAGCTACAACCGCCCCTCGTTCGATGTCGACAAAGAGTGCAAGGGCTGTGAGCACACGGTAGAAGCTGCCTATCCCTGGGGAAACAGGAAGAAGGAGCTGCGGTGTTTGAAACCCGAGTGCTGGGACAAGAAAGAGGCAGCAGCGGTCGCGGTGAAAGTGAAAGAGGCGAAGGAAGAGCTCGCCAAAGATTTCAAAGGTCAGAAGGTATTCACCAACAAGGACCTGCCGCATGACCAGCACGCGGATCTGTCTGATTACACGCTCAAGGAAATGGATAATCCGAAGGAGTGTAAGACCTGCGATAAAGTCGTGCTCTACAAATACGACATGACGCATCCGGGGAAACCCGAGCGGGTGTGCACGAATCCCGCCTGTCTCAGAGCCAAGAAAGCGAAAAAGACCAGGGACGAGAACAAAATCCGCTCCGGAGAAGACAAAGTGCTGACGGCGAAACTCGCGCAGGCCTTCGTCCACGCCCCCAGTCCCCGAGCGGCGATGTTGATATATGCCCGGCATCACATACCTGGCATAAGCGCTGCTGCCAAAGAAGATCTGGCGGTATTAGTACCGGGTTTACCAAAGGTATCGAACGGGCGTCTGGACATGGACAAGCTCATGGTTAAGGTTGAAGATAAGCCCCTCGATGAGTTATTGAAGCTTGTGGTCGCTGCAGAGTTCTGCCAGGTCCGGCGCCAGCATTCTTACGAGAAATTCAATACGAAGCTGACCGCCGAGCTGAAAAAGGATCTGGCGACCATCGAGGGCACACTTGAGAAACATGTCGAGGAGCTCAAGGTATGGCAGGAAGCGAACTGCCGGGGCTGTACTAACGCGAAAGAGGTACTGGTCGGCAGCGGGTTAGAGTGTTGTGAATACTCCTACAATAAAAAGATACTGTCGGACGGTACCTGTGAGCGTGGGAAAGCGCACAAAGCCAAAACAGACTCAAAACGAGCCTCTGTAGACCACGTAGAGGGCTCCGAAACGGAAGAGCCGACTTCTAGCACCCCCCAATCTGAGCGTGGGGGATTTACCAAGCGGACCGAAAAATCCGTCGTTGCCCCTGCAGAATTCGATGCAGCCAAGCGGAGGGAACTCGCGAAGATCCCGCCCGGGGTGAGGCTTGACAATGAGGTACCCAAAGAGGAATGTGAAAAATGCTTGCTGGCGACCGAGGACCACACCATCGATATGAAGTTCAAGATACGGGGTGTTGTGGCCGGTGGCTCGATCAGCAATGGCCAGGACACCTATCTCAAGGTTTGCGTGAAGGACTGGCAGCGGATGGTGCCGGCGACACAGGGCGCGATCGTCGAGGTTGCGGAAAAGGCTGCCGGGCAGCTGGCGAAACGCCGGAGCGACGGGATCCAGACGATTACCGATGCGGAGGGGTTGAAGACGGTGTACTGTAGCAAAGAGACGCTGGCGAAACTCCAGGACATGAACTCGGCGGGGACGCTGACGGAGAAGAAGCCTCGCCTGGCGGGGTTGTACGAGCTGGACGGACAGAAGTACGCCTGCATTGGCACGGTATCGAGCGGGAAAGATGGCGTCTTGTCGGCTGACTGCTACCTCGCGCTCCCCTTTGAGGAAATTAACAAACTACCCGACGGCGGCGGAAATTACCACGGACAAAAATGTAGCTTCCACGGCGCCGAATATGTCCTCGCCGGCAGAGAAATCGAGTTCCTACCCCAGCCCCCTGTCAAATCCGCTGGCAAAATTACCAAAAAAGTTACCAGAGAAACCCTCGCCGGTGGAGAGTTGCCCTGTGAAACCTGCGACAACGACGGAGAGACGTGTAATCGGGAGCGCTTCCACATCGACGACAACAACAAATACGTCTGTGAGCACAAGGTACCCCAGCCAGGTGAAACGAATAAGCCAAAACGTGAAACAAATCAGCCCGGATCTGAAACGGGGAAAGGAAAAAAGAATAAAGAGGCGAAGCCTCACCCCATATCTTCTAAGCTCGGTGATGAACTAGGCAAGGGCATAGAAAATAATGAGACTAAAACGAAGACAGTGAGCTCGCCGTCCCCCGCCCAGGAGGCGCGCTCGCCCCTAGCTCAGGCGAAGACGAGCGAACTGGCTGAGTTGCAGGCGAATGGCAAGAACAAGGAAAAACCGAAGAGGTCTGGCAAAAAAAATCCCGCGGGGGCTTCGCCCATTAAGAATGATATTCCCCCTGCCGGCGCGCCCGCCGCGCTTTCCCCCGCTGGCTTGAAATAATTTCTCTCCCCAGCCTCGAGTTTTGGCAAAAGCTATACATTATATAAGTAGGGCTCGGTACACCAACCGAGCCCTTTTTTTATTTATTTTTTCCCGCGCGCCCTGAACCACTTTTTGATATTGAACCACGCCTCTTTAATTTTCAGCCACATATTTCTACCCCCAAACGCTTCAGTTCGCTAATTTACGTTTTTCTTTAACGCCTCCGGGTTGATTTCGTGTACCTTACTATGTTTGATTCGCTTCCTCTGCATGTCAATCTCGCATTCAGAACAATATCCTTCCTGACAGAAAGTCCTGCGGTCGACAATACACCTTTCTCCCTTGTGATATTCAAGATTCACTGCTACACCCCTTTATTGAATTCTCTCCACATTTCTTGAGAAATAACACTACGGAGTGCTGCCGGCAGCTCCGCCCGGCGGTGTCAAAGGCGTCAGCGGTGGGATCAGCGATTTTTTCTCTGCTGGTAAGGGGAAACTGCTATTCCCTGCCAGTGTTCCGATTCTATTTACAACTGTATCGAAGAACGGACCCGAAGCGATAGCTCCCAGTATCACACCCCATGTCAGCTCTCCTTCAAGAGGATAGGCTACCGCCCATACTACACCGGCAAACAACGAGCGGATAACTGAAGCGAGGAATTTCCGAAGGCTGAATTTATCCTGACAGTTTTCCTTTGCGTCGAGATATCCGAGCAAAGAAACGAGTATACCGGCGACCCATGCCGCCAAAGCGAGCCACAGCTTATCCATAATTACACCTCCGATTTCACCCTTATGTTAGGTTAATATTTTCGTCGTGTCAATACCTCAAAAAATAGGGTATTGACAACCATATTTTACGAGTGATAGACTTACTATCACTGCCGTCAGGAGGTTGATAGAATGTCGAAAATCCTAGTTGATATGGACGACGTAGTTAGCGTGGATACCGCTGCCGAGCAGATTGGCATTAGTATTCCTACTGCCTGGCGGTGGATTAAGAAAGGTAAGCTCATAAAAATCAGTCTCGCCGGTCGCACCCTTGTCCCGAAGACTGAGGTAACTCGTCTTAAACTTTCAAAGACACCCACTACTTAAACATAAAGGGCTGACAGTCAGGTGAAACCGCCAGCCCTCGGCAGGGAAAGAGCCGGGAGGTGTCACGGCTCTCTGCGTCTATGATAAGTTCACCGAATTTGTTTGTCAAGGGAGGATTACACCGGTGAATTTTCTCACTGAGTCGAGAATTGACTATCTCACCCATCGGTGGAATATACACAGTGGTTGCAACAATTTTGAGCACGGTTTATGCCAGGTCGGGGATGCTTGCTGGGCACGCCAGGAAGTAGAGAAATTCCCAGAGAGATATAAGTACGATTTTGAGCCTCATTTCTGGCCCGAGGCGCTACACGCAGCTCTCAGCTTAAAGAAGCCTGCCAGAGTGGGCGTAGCGTTCCAGGGAGACCTCTTCTGTGATTGGACGCTGCCCACGTCGACAATCAATTTCGACCTGAAGAACGGCCATGACAAGGTTGTTACTATAAAGTCAACCGTCCGGGACGCTACTTTCTCGATCTTACATTCTTTACCATACTGCCGTTTCCTATTCCTCACGAAGAACTGGGCTAACTTGTCCCGCTGGGAACCCTTCCCGGATAACGCATGGGTCGGCGGTACCGCGACTAACCAGAAGGCTCTACACAGCCTCGTCATGTCTCTTCCTTACGTCAGATGTGCTCACCGCTGGATTTCTATAGAGCCACCCTACGAAAAACTGACAGTTACTATCGCAGACCTTTTTAGAATTGGCTGGGTAGTTATCGGAGCCCAGACCAAGCCCCTTATTAAAGTACCCCCCGAGTATATAGAATGGGTTGTTAATCACTGCATTGAAATCAACGTACCGGTGTTCTTAAAAAAGAACATCTGGACTTCCCTGCCGAAGAGAGAACCTTTCTTCCATGATGGCGCCTTCCGCCAAGAATACCCGCAAGATCTGCAAATATCATCGATAGGAGATAAAAAATAATGCCACGCAAGACCATATCTGAACATCTATGCCCGTACTACTTCCGCAAATGCACGCAGAAGTCATGTACCGAAGCTCCACAAGAGCCAGACCCGGTGAAGTGGAAAACTGCCGTCGACAAACTCCGTAGCTGCCCCCATTCCGGCGTTGAACTAAGCAAAAAGGACTATACGTCCCGACAGGAATACATCGAAGAGAAAAGGAAGGAGAAGTAATCATGGACATTCAGCGTTACTCGAAACTCATGGACGACGCCAAAGACAAAAAATTCGACCTCAAGGTTGACATTGTGGGTGTGGGTATTCTCCAGTCTGCCCTTCGGCTTTTGATTCTACACCCGCAAACACAAATATTCGGACCGAGTTTCAAGTCAAGCGCATCCGAGCTACGAGCCTGGTGCCGTCAGCAGTTCCTCAACATCGGATTTACCGAAGAAGAAATGAAAGAGTTGGATCCGGATAAGTAGAAATATGGCGACCGATATCGATATCTTAAAAAAGGCTCAAGAGCGGGAAGACGACCCCCGGAGACCCAAACAGTGGAAGTCATGGGAGTTCTGGGTAGTAGGGGCTACGAAGGACGATATCAAGCGTCTCGTCGACCAGGGATACGTTACGGCAGCGGTCAGAGAGCCACGTCTCACCAAGTACCTGCTGACCGACAGAGGGCGTCAGGTTGTATGGTCCGCAACAATGGAGCGGAAGTTCACCGCCGTGCCTCGTAGTACCATCATGGAGTCAATGGATCTCGTCGTAGGGTTCGACGATATCAAGGAAACCTTAGCGGACGCCATCTCCCAGCGACGCCGGATTAACTTCATGCTCGAAGGGCCACCGGCTTGCGCGAAGTCAGTTATCCTGGAAAGCGTTAGAACGTGCATCCCTTATGCCTATATGGCTTTCGGATCCAGAACGTCCGCTGCGGGTTTGAGCGACGTGCTATTCGAGATAAAGCCTGAGCTCCTTCTACTGGACGAAGTGGACAAAATGAGGCATGACTGCTATTCCGTTCTACTGGGTTTAATGGAGAAAGGTGAGATACTCGAGACAAAGAGCGGTAAGACCCGTGGAATCACTCTTGACACGATGGTCATTGCTGCCTGTAATAGCTCGAAGAAGATGTCACCTGAATTCCTCTCCCGCTTCGCTTTCCATCCATACTTTAAGGAATACACCCGCCAGGAATTCATCGACGTGTGTGTGGGGATGTTGTCCCGATCAGAAGGTTGCCCTCCGGACGTTGCTCAGCTGATCGGTGTCCAGGTATACGACATGGGGCTGGGGGACGTGCGAAAGGCAAGGGGTGTCTGGCAGCTGATGCGTGCCCCAACCGAGGACGAAGTGAGACGTATTATCAGAATGAATTTGAAATACAGCCCGGAGCTCGATACCAGGAAACTAAAACGGCAGGGCGCCAAGCTACCGGGATTCTAAGTAATTAACCTTATCTACATAGGAGCGTATGGAACATTCTGAACTTATAAAGCGAGCGGCAAAATGGTTAGCTCCAAAATACGGAGTAGTTTTGACCGAATATCATTGCTTGACAACTGAAATTCCCGACGTTCTTGGCTTTAACAAGAGCGAGTCGATACTGATTGAATGCAAGGTCAGCCGTTCCGATTTCTTCCATGATACCCAAAAAGCCTGTCGTAATAACGGAAAACACCACTTTGGTAACAAACGTTACTACCTAGTTCCTGACGGCATGGTCGCTGCTTGTGAGGTTCCGGAGGGCTGGGGGCTACTTTATGCCAAGGCTAACAGCTTCAAAACTGTTGTAGCTGCTCCCTGGCATTCGGAACCTGAAGTTAAAGTCGAAGAGTACAATATCCTCTATTCACTGGTAAGGCGTGCGACGATTCGCGGTTACCTTCAGCAACTAACTGAACCACAGGACAGCATAGGAGGCTAAAATGATTACAGTCTATTTTGAAGATGATGGTCAGGACTTTCTGGAATGGGACATCGAGGACGGCAAAGTAATCCGTTGCCGCCCCTTTCAAGCATGGGTATGGAATGGTACCCTGGTACACAACAATCGAATCAGGAAAGGCACCCGGCTGGTTATCACTACGAAAGAAGGGCTGGGGACCACTCTTGACCACAAGGTCGCTAGAGTAGTCAGAGGTAAATAGCAGAGATTATTTCTTGAAAAATAAAGGGGGTACATTATGTATATATGGGTTGTAGTCATGGAGGTATTGGCTTGGGACGGCTCCATAGCTTCGCTCCACAAGGTTGTAGATCCAGAGCCCGACCAAAAGCCGTATATCGTCGAAACTGGCGTTAAAACAGCGGAGGTAAGAGTATTCAGGAAGTGGGGGGAAGCGGCTACCTGGGACGAAGCTCTCGCTCTATTCTGTAAGTGTATTCAGGAAACAATACCGGATTGGCAACCGCCGCCGGCATTCCCGAGTAGATAACGTAGATTATCTGGAGGCTAAAATGGCAGATATGTTTAAGGTGGAAATCACGCGTAAAGAGTTTTTGACTCTACCCATTGTAACCAGACGCAGGATATTAGCTCAACAAGCGGAAGCATTGGGAAAAATACCAGATGATTTAGACGTTCTTCCGATGGACGCTGACCGAGTATTCGTTGACTGCACAGAAGAGAACCCATGTTGTGACCATCGCAATGAATATAACGGCTTTGCTTCGGGACCATTAAAGTTTATCTGCCCAAAGCATTGTTCTTGCCACAACTAAGTAAATAACACTCATTATCTTGGAGGTCGAAATGATAGGTCATATACTCCCTTTCCAGAAACACCAGTGGCTAGATGTGCCGGGCTTCGAGTTCAAAGGTGTTCACGTTTTGTTCTCAAGGCCAATGTACGTTGCAAAGATGCAATATTGCCAGCTTTGCGGAACCGTTAGGATGGCTGATATTAACGAACCTCAATGGCAACCGAAAAGTAAATAAACACTGTTATTTTGGAGGTGAAACATGAAAAATACAAATCGTATGAGCTACACAATACCTAGTTGGGATCTAAAAATAAGCCAGAAAGAGCTTTATAGAAAGTATTCCGTCGAGAAATTATTAGAGAAGGCGACCAAAGAATTAAATTTCCCACAAACTACTATTAGGGAACTAACCTATACTGATCTTGGTCTAAATTCTTGGAATACACCTGCACAAGCAGGTAATTGTTATAGTCAATGGATTTCCCACCCTGTAGGAGAGTATCAACTCTTTGGGATATATGGCGTCGTGCTACTTTCTGACGACCCTAAATTAGCAGAGCTAAAAATAGGGAGTGGACCATACGGGTCAGTAATAACTGGCATACACGCAATCGAAAAACTCAAGTCTGTTCTCCCTATAATCAAAAGAATTGACCGATTGGATGATACTGCAGGTTGGATGCAGGACACGTTTGGTGATCTACGTGAAATTAAAATGGAAGGCTATTTTTCAGAACCTTATATCTGGAAACCTCGCCAACATATCTGGATGTCCACAAAGTCTTCTAGTGATAACCCATTGGGAGATACTCTTTTCCTGAATGGTTTTATTGCTGAGGTAGAAGGGCTGACAATTGCATAATTTTGGAGGTGAAACATGGGTGAAGAAACAGTTTTAACACAGAAAGATTTTGCTCAAATGAAGTGCCCCTGCGGTGAAGGCAAGGACGAGCCGATTGCACTTCACTCAACATGCCATATCGATGCCCCCCTGTGGCCATGGTACTACGGCGGGTATATTCGTCTCGAGTGCTCAGTCTGCCATAAAACATTAGCAGTCATTAAGGTTGCGAAGGAGTAAACCATGAAATTGAGTCAAAACAACATCCAAGCTATCGAAGGGTTCCTGGGGAAGGATACGGTTGTCGAAATTCATCTGACAATAGAAGGTGTATTGATAACCGCTCGTCCGAAAAACGTTAGCGATATTACATTACCTTATCCGATGCTCTTATCCGCTGAAGAGGAATGCAGTATCTCTGTGACTACAGAAGCTCCGTCAAGTGGCGGTCCTGTAAATATTCTTCAGTGCAAAGTCCCCCCAGGCTTCTGTTTCACTGGTGTTAAAGGTTACCAATCAAAGTAGCACGGAGGCAGAATATGGAACAAAGGACTAGCACACTTATCGACCCACAACAACCGGGGCGGGATATGACCATAACAATCGACGACGCCGGCAAGGTCTTATCTATTCGAGATAGGGCAGACGCTTATCGCATTGGCGACTTCGTTATCTTCGATGGTGATGGTCCTGCCTTTACAGTATTGTCATGGACGCTGGGGAGATTCGACGAGGACTGGCGCGAGCTCGAGCGAAAACCGTGGCACGTTGGCTTCCTGTCGAAGAAAGACGAGTGTGGCAACTGGTGGGTGAGTGAAGCGAAGGGCGGTGTCGGTATTACTGAAACCCCGCTCAGCGAATTCAAAGAGCCGTACCTGGTATTCAGATGGTTTGACACACCCCCGGACGCTACTACAGTCAAAGAGTTCATTGACACGTATCGCGGGGAGAAGTATGACGCCTTCCTGGGCTACGCCTTCGTCATACTCTGGTATTTCTGGAAGCGGTGGCCACTCATTATTGACTATAAATGGATGTGCTGGGAGTGGCTCTGGTTCTTTGCAGCTCGATTCGGAAAGCCGATCGACAACGTACACAAGTACCCGCTCATCACTCTGTTATTGGTTAAAATTGGATATCCTGGCTACTCGAATGATAAAGGATAATCAGCTCCCATACGAAAAGCTGAAAAAGATGGCAGAGACTCACGAGTGCAGTTGTGGGAGTCGGCTGTCAGTAGCCTGGGGAGGGAGCTGGGGATATAAGGGGTATGTATTAAGGTGTGGCACGGATCCCAGCCACAATGATTTTGTTAGACCGTTTGAAACAACGATGTCAAACGACCCGGATGTTACCGGTTGGAGATTAAGTAATTACAGGAGGAGACAATTGGCAGAACAAATAGGGCAAGAAAACACAGGGAAGTTAATGAAGTACCAGGGACGCATAAAGCTCTCCGAGGCAGAGGTCAACGACATTATAGCTACTATCTGGCCTAGAGCCATTAAGGAAGCTCCAGACGTTGTTAAGAGGGCAATTCTTATCTGTCTGCAGTACCGGCTCAACCCGCTGATGAAACAGCTTCATCTGATCCCATTCAAAAATAAAGAGGAAAGCAAGAAACAAGGGCGTACAGTTTATGACTGGGCAGTGGCTAGAGGCATTCAGGCTGATCGCCTGTTAGCCCGGCGCCAGGGCCCATTCTCTTATATTAACAACACACCTCGCAAAATGACTGACGACGAGCAGAACGAAATCTTCGGTAAGATTGATAAGGCGAACTTTCACGCTATTGTCAAGCTGCGAGACCCGTCGACCGGCGCCGAATCGACCGGATACGGACACGTTGCTAACGACGCTGAAATCTATGGAAAAGAGAAGGGTAACACTCTGGCCAACATGGCTTTCATTCATGCCGAGCGCCAGGCACTTGACCGCTTGCATCCGGGAGACATGCCCGACGATATCATGGTTGTCGACGAGCGCTTCATAAATATACCGAAGGTCGCGCAGATCCCTACGACCGGCGCCAAAGTTATCGACGTTCCCCCGGAGAAGAAAACTACTACACAGATCTCTGAGGAAAAAGAACCGCCTCCTGGTGAAGAGAATCACGAGCCAGAAGACTCACTCATCGCCGGTATGGACAAAGGCTGGGTGCAAGAGACTCTGAAGGCTATACACTGGAGTGATGAAACAACCAAGTCGTGGATATCGTCGAATCTCAAGGTCGAAGCCACAGGAGATCTCTACAAGGACGTTCTACCGCGACTTAATAAAGAGCAGGCTCAACGTTTCACGAACGAGATCCAGACCAAAGCTTCCCAGCTCCCCCTTATTTCCTGAGAAATGGAGGTTTTAAGTATGAAGATATATGTCAAGGGTAGGTTCAAACCAAAGTGTTCGGTAGTTACTTTAGACTCATCCACAGTCGAGGCAAAACTTCGCGCTATCTCCTTCTTTAAGGATGAGATTATGCTGGAGTTTGTTACCGAAGAAGCGAAGGAAAATTACCAGGTTACCCAAGCTGTCTTTACCAGAGGTAAATTAACATGGCGAGAAAAAATATGGGCTGGGATTACGGTCAATAAAGGGATGACATTGACTCTCCGCATAGGGATAAAGGGCAAAGAATTACAAGGTCTATTGATGATGTTGGGGTACGAAGATGAAGCTAAAATTCAGAAGGGGTAAACCGCCGCTGCAGATCCATGAGAAGGGCGAACCAAAAAGAAAGGCTCCGAAGAAAAAACTCGTCAGAGGGAAAGCGGGGCAGATTCTTACAATGCGAGGGTGGCGGGATCCGACGGCAGTAGAAAAGAAACAGATGGAAGCGGAAAATCAAAAGACTGCGAATGAGGTCGCGAAGAAGATAATAGCCATTCAACACGGTCAGCCTGTCATAGTTAAGACTGGGGAGCATACAGGTGAAACTGCCGTTGTTATCGGTCCGTCGAAGACATTACCTGGACGACTCGGCGTACTGACACTGGGAGGAGTAGTCCACTATAAACCTGAAGATCTGGAGGTTCAAAAATGAAAGCACTGTCAGGTTATGCAGAATGGTTCTGGCTACTAGCTAAGAACATCAAGCCCATTGAGAATAGGAACTGGCCGCTCACCAGGTTCTTCGACCGCGAAGAGCTGCCGGTCCGTATTTATCTACACGCCAGCAAGACACCTGCGAGTAAAGACGATATCGCCTTCATCCGGGATAAACTACGCCCGGAACAACTGAAGGAGTTCAATTCGGTCAACTGGAAAGAATATCGAGGCAAAATCATCGGCGAAATAACGATCACCGGTCAGGTGACCCTCGTTGAAAGCGGAATACTCGCCGACGATAAGGGACTGGAAGCCGTTTACTCGGGTTGGTTTTTCGGTGTATACGGCTTTGTCATGGAGAATGGGGAGCTTTATGATCCCCCACTCCCGTACAAGGGACAACTGCAGTTCTTCGAGGTAGAGCTTGGAAGCAAAGGATAAAAAGGAATGCGAGGATTGTGGCGAACTCACCCGATGGCGATTCGACGGCGCCGCTGTATGCCCCGCCTGCGCTGCTCAGCGCCTCAAGGGAGGGCTTATGAAGTGTAAGAGCTGCCAGAACCCTTGCAAACCCATTGGCTCAACCCTTAACGGCACACAGCTTGTGGCATGTGTCAACTGTGGCTCTGTATACGCCGATATTCCTGGAATAAAAGTGACGCGGGGAGGACAAAAGGAAAGTCGCCTGCCCCATAAGCAGGAGAAAGCCGGTTCGATTCCGGCCCCCGCTACCATTAAAAATAAAGTGAAGGAGCAACATGGAAGTAGATCTGAACGGGACAAAGGCAAAAGTAACTCTCATCCAAGCAAAGGCAGCAAGCGGTCTGTGGGACAAGGAAGATCACCTCAACGTGTGGCTCGAGCCGGAAAAGCCGATAGCAAACTCGATCGCGTTCGGCATAACGCTCCCGATAAAAAAGTACACCAAGGAGGAGCTGCAGAAAGCCATCCAGGAAGAAGGCAGCCGGCGCGCCCTGGAAATGATAAAGGAAGAGGAGGAGTCTCAAGCCACCCGGCGCCGGATAAATCAAAAAACAAAAGAGCTCGCGGACATAACAAGTAAGTTAAATAAACTTCTTTAAGGGGTAGCATGTACACCGTTTGGTACCGATTAAATGGCGAAAAGTGCTGTATACAATGCGGGGTGAATTCTGGGTATGCTTGGCGCGTTTTTACCGCCCACATTGTCTATTTTGGATGGTTAGAATTTGTCCGGGAAAATGCCGAAAAATAAGAGTTGGGGCATTTTTTTTGCCCTGATCTTTTTGAGGGTATGACATGAAAAGACAAAAGATGATGGTTAAAAAAATAACGGAACTTTTGGGGTTTTGATTCTAAAATGTATACACTTAATGACAGTTTAATAGTAGCAAATGTATACGCTCGTATACAAAAAATGTATACATCTCTTCTTCCTCTTCCTCTTACTCTTATATCTTTTTCTTGGGAGGGGGGTGGAAAAGGGGGATTGTTAAGGGGGGAAGAAATTTATTTTCGACTTGGGGGTGAAAAATATGGAGCAACTTCGTGACGAACGCAAAGATGAGTCCGTTGTCGTACATGCCAGAATAACAAAGGCAATGAACGAGCAACTTGAGAAGATCTGTGAAGAGTCCGGGAAAAATATTTCA
>Ga0265297_10001742_pt1 | contig 48612 bp, 50 predicted proteins | sample Munlanlwell13791_FD_192502 | JGI IMG/M metagenome (GOLD analysis project Ga0265297, IMG submission 192502) | Leachate microbial communities from a municipal landfill in Southern Ontario, Canada - Leachate well 137-91 | ecosystem: Engineered > Solid waste > Landfill > Unclassified | place...
GCTATTTCGGGACGTTTGACGCCAAGAATAGGCCAGATAGTTTTTAAAGAAAAAGGCCGACAAGCGCTATTATCAACTAAAAGTTTTAGGTAAGCCGTCCCTTTATCGATATTGATTAGATCGTATTCATTAAATACTGGTGCAAATTCTTTTACTAAATAATCTGCATCTTCCGAGCCTATTTTAAAACTTATCATCGTTCCAACGTTACCAAAAACCGCATCTTTTATTTCCGTATTTTGCCCCTTACTTAATTGACCAATATATTGATGAGCAATAATTAAATTCAAAGCATACTTTCTAGCTTCGGAAAGAATTTGACAGATAGAATTCGTAGTAAAATTTTGAAATTCATCAATATATAAATAAAAATCTTTACGCGACTCACTATCCATATCCGTACGGGACAAGGCGGCCATTAAAATTTTTCCAACTAAAATCATTCCTAATAAATAGGCATTCATCTCCCCAACTGTTCCTTTTGGTAAATCGATTAAGAGAATTTTTTGTTTATCCATTACTTCCCGTAAATTAAACGCGCTTTTTTGTTGGCCAATAATCGGCCGCATCATATCATTAGAAATAAAAGAGGTGAGCTTGGAAGTAATATAAGGAACAATATTAGCTAATGCTGCTTCCCCGCCGGCTTTCTCCGCTTCATTTTTCCAAAAATCAACAACCGTTTTGTTTTTACAACGACTTAATTTTAATTTTCTAAATTCTTCATCCGCTAATACTTTTGGAATTTCCATTAAGGTGGAGCCAGATTCTGGATCATCCATAATCAAAAGCATGGCATTTCTCATATACTGCTCAAACATCGGGCCGCCAGTCGCTTTTAAATCATAAAGCTTATCAAAAATACCAATCATTTCATTGATTACAAAGCTTTTTTGTTCCGGATAAAGCGGGTCATACTCCAATAAATTAAGGGCCATCGGACGCTCTAAGTCAGCTGGCGAAAAAATAATAACATCCTCGGATCTTTCCGGCGGTATTCTAGTCAAAATATCATAAATTAAATCACCATGCGGATCAATAACGCAAACTCCTTCACCATTTTGAATGTCTTGAACTGCCATGTTAGTCAAAAGAACTGATTTACCAGTACCGGATTTACCAATAATATAAGTATGGCGTCTCCTGTCTGCTCTCTTCATCCTTATCTCTTTTTTTACTCCTCTATAATAGTTTTCGCCAAGAGAAATACCTTCATTTGGAACCTCCGTAGGAGCGGGCGCTGATTTGGCGGTTAACCATAAAATATTCGGTGTTTCGGTGGTGCTAAGCGGCAAATGAAAAATACTAGTAAGTTCTTTTGTCCCTAAAAGAAAATTGAGCTTATAATTAAAACGCCGATAAATAAAATCATCAATGATTTTATGTTGATTGCCTTTGTAAATACGAGAAAAATTATTACCGTAAGTATAATTATTATATTCGTTATAAATATTAGATAGATTTTCTAGATAATAAGAAGCTTTCTCTCTTGTCTCGGCACAAGCAACTAAACGCAAATTAACTTCCAAACCAGCTTGAGAATTTTTTTCCTCAATCATTTTTAACATATCTTGTTCAACGGCCGTTAAATTTTTTGGCATTGGCGCCCCCCCCTGTTGACTGGGATGATTAGAAGATTTGGGCGGAAAAATTTCATACCACATCGACCAAAAAGGGTCAGAAACCTTTAACCCCTGCCGCACTGAGCCATAACGATTAATCATCATAGTAGCTCTCTTGCTTGCCCGATGCCATTTTTTTGGTGCACTTCTAACAACATATTGAATAGCAATACTCTCACTCCTATCTAATTTTGACAAAACATTAATAACAGAATTAAGGGGGTCAGCCGTCATTTGCTCATAGGTTTTTAATGACAAAACAAAGCGATCTTTAGTTTTAAGATAAGCAGCGGCAATAAATCCTTTTAAACTAAAGGCGTTGTAATCAGGGACTTCTTCTAAGACCGCCTCTGGATAATGTGCATTTATTTGTTTTTCTAGATATAAAGCTTGACGATGAGGCGCTATGGCATAAAAATAAATTTTACCGTGCTGAGCAACGATTTCAAAAGAAAAATGGTCATCACGACCCAAAAACCAGCTCGTAAAACCTTTTTGACAACTTAGCCCGCCAATAGCCGCAAATATTGTCTCTCCTTTTGCAATTTCTTCTTTTAATTTCTGAATATTATCATCCTTGTTTTCATCTTTTGGTTTTTCTTTTGGTAATTTTATCAAAAAAATCTTATGTCTAGAATAGCCTTTTCCCAGGCCAAAAATTCTAATAACATACCTAATTAAAAAAAGTAAAAAAAATAAAAAAATAAAAATAGCAACACCAATCAGAATTAAAAATGGATTTAAATAAGCGCCTGGGTCAAACATAATTATTTATTTTTTAAATTAATAATTTTATCAGCTTTTAATTTAGTTTCCTGTTCTAGAAAAAATTTGTTAACGCCGGGAATAAGTTGCAACCATTTCTTAATTAAACCAATAATTTTACTTACTTTAAATTTAGTCTTCTCTAACAAAACCGAAATTTTTTTAGCAGTTTCTTCCCCCTTAGTTTTAAACTCTTTTTGTTGAACCGGATTCATTTTTAAAAACACCTCACTTAAACCATCGGCTAAAATGTTATCAATAGCAATTTCTCTTTGCTTCTGAACATCCTGTACCGGTGATGCAACGCGTGAAAAAGATTCACCGCTTCGCTCCTGAACGCGGTTAGTTTCTTTTTCTTTACTACCAATTTCTTTCTGTTCAACTCTTACCTCTATTTTTTCAATTTTCTGTTCTGCGGGAGGATTTTCGTTATTTTTTTCTAGTGACGGCTGACCAATAATTTGCTCAATAGCCATAAAATTTAATTTAGATATTAATCCAATGTAATCGCCGCAACCGGACAATTTTTAGCGGCATTTTTAACGCAATCATTAACTTCGTTATTTACAACCTCTGATTTTCCGTCAGCATTCATCACAAAAGTTTCCGGACATAATCCAGCACACATTCCACATCCGACACACTTATTTTGATCTACTTTAAGCATAAGTTTAAAATTAATTATTAATAAAATTTTATATACCCATTATAACAAATTTTTAAAAAAATTAAAATCATTTTATGGCTAATTAATAAGATAAAATCCCATTTTTGTGGCCCGGGAAACGAGGGATTGACAATTAAAGAGGCTTTTGTTATATTTAGAGCATAAAATTTAAAAAACTACACAATAATGCTAGTCTCCTAGACCAGCATTTTATGTGTAAATAATCAATATGGCACATAAGAAAGCCGCTGGTTCGACCTCCCTGGGACGAGAGTCCGAAAGTAAGCGTTTAGGCGTTAAATTAACAGATGGCGAAAAAGCAAAAGTCGGTTCTATTATCATAAGACAACGTGGCACAAAATATCATCCTGGCTTAAATGTTAAGAAAGGAAAAGATGATACTCTTTTTGCTTTAAAGGCCGGTTTTGTTAAATTCTCAACCAAAAAATTAAAAAAATTCAACAATACTTTAAAGTCTTCCAAAATTGTCAGTGTTTCGCTTACTGCTCCAGAAAAAATTGTTCCCAGCTCTAAGCCGTTAGTTAAAAAAACGCCATTAAAATCAGGCGCAACAATTAGAACGAGCGTTTATAAAACTAGCGCTAAGAAAAATATAGCTAAGGCAAAAAAACTAAGCGAAAGAAAAGCAAGAAAAGAAGCAAAAAAAGTAAGCTAACCACTATCTGTACCAAGCCTATTACAAATACAAAAAAACAACTCCGCAAGAGTTGTTTTTTTTATGCCTTAATTTTAACAAAGTGACTACGGGCTTTTATAAATTTATTTGTTTTTACAAACCCTAATAAATTCAACAAAAAGTGGATGAGGAGCAAGGGGGCGAGAAATATATTCCGGATGAAACTGGACTCCAATAAAAAACGGGTGCTTGCTAATTTCTACAGCTTCAACTATTTTACCGTCTGGAGAAGTTCCGGCAACCGTAAGCCCTAATTTCTCAAATATTTCACGAAAATCATTATTAAATTCGTAACGATGACGATGACGTTCAGAAATTATATTTTTGCTGGTAAACTTTTCATAAGCTTTTGCCAAATGCGTTCCCGCTTTAATTTTACAAGGCCAGCCACCGAGCCTAATTGTCCCACCGTAGCCTTTTTCAGCAATTAGCTTCTCTTGACCGGGCATAATATGAATAACCGGATTATTAGTTTTTGGATTAACCTCGGCAGAATTTGCGTCTTTTAGTTTAGCGACATTTCGAGCAAACTCGATAACGGCCATTTGCATTCCGTAACAAAGCCCAAAATATGGGATATTTTTTTCGCGGCAATATTTAATTGTTTGAATTTTTCCTTCTGCTCCCCGTCCTCCCCAGCCTTGAGGAACAATAATCCCGTCTAAATTTTTCAAAATCTTCGTGCCTGATTTTTCTACATCTTCCGCGCTAAGCCAATGAATTTTTACTTTACAATTATTAAAAGCCCCGGCGTGTTTAATCGCCTCAATCACGGAAATATAAGAATCACCTAAAGAAAAATCGCCGCTGGCAAAATATTTTCCGACAATTCCAATATTTACTTCCGGATTTTTTACCTTTGAGGCAAGTACCATTTTTTTCCAGGCAATATTATCACTTTTTTTCCTAATTGGAAGATTAAATTTTTCTAATATTCTAGCGCTTAAATCATCTTTTTCAAAATTAAGAGGAATGTCATAAATTGAATCAACATCAGGCGCAGCAATAACACTTTCGAGCGCAACATTGCAATTAATTGATAACTTCTCCCGACGACTCATGTCAATCGGAGCCTCGCTCCTGGCGACTAAGAAATCTGGTTGTATGCCAGCACTTTGTAAATTGCGCACTGCATGTTGAGTTGGCTTAGTCTTCATTTCCCCAATTTTATTAGGAATTGGTAAATATGAAACGATAACAAACAAAACATCATGCGGCTGGAATAATTTCATAACCCTGGCCGCTTCCAAAAATAATAAATTTTCATATTCACCAACTGTTCCACCAATTTCAATAATCATAATTTCCGCTCCAGTTTTTTCGACTGCCCTTTCAATTCTGTCTCTTATTTCTTGAGGAATATGCGGAACAACTTGAACGCACTTCCCTTTGTATTCTAAATTTCGCTCTCGCGAAATCACGGTCTGGTAAATCCGCCCAGTCGTCATGTAATTTTCCTTAAAAATATTTTTGTTCAAGAATCTTTCATAATTACCAATATCTTGGTCGGTTTCATCACCATCTTCAGTCACAAAAACCTCGCCGTGTTCGACTGGATTCATTGTCCCGGCATCAACATTAATATAAGGATCCATCTTTATTGCGCTAACATTATACCCGCGCGCCTGGAGGATTTGGCCAATGGAAGCGGTAGTAACCCCTTTCCCGACGCCCGACATTACTCCACCGACCACGAAAATATATTTAGTGGCTAGTTTTTCTTTTTCATTTTTTTTGACTGTTTTTTTTACTTGAGACATAGGCTCTAAGGGACCAGAAATAAATCTGATATTTTATTTTATTTTTAATTTTAAAGTTTCTAAAGCTTTGTTTAATTGAGGATCGCGGTTACTATCTAAATCTTCCTTCTTCATTTCAACTTTAACATCGGCTTCTATTCCCTTCTCATTAATAAAATCTCCCGCTGGCGTTAGCCATTTTGCCACTGTTACCTTTAACGAAGACCCATCACTTAAATCTTGTAAAGTTTGCACTGATCCTTTTCCAAATGTTTTTTGTCCAACCAATGTTGCCTTTTTATAATCTCTCAAAGCACCAGCAACAATTTCAGAGGCTGAAGCGCTTCCCTCATTAATCAAAACGACTGTCGGAATATTCTTTAATCGCGCCTGACCATTAGAAAAATGCTCATTTCTCCTGTTCTCACCGAATTGTTCGGCTACAACCGGGCCGGCCTCAATCCATTCACTGGCCATTTCGATAGCTGTATTTAAATAACCGCCTGGGTTATTTCTTAAATCCAAAATTATTCCTTTGGCTTTTTTGGTAATAGCTAATTCGACGGCTTTATTGAATAATTTTGAAGTATCATCGTTAAAATTAGAAACTTTAATAATAAAGATGCCATCACTCCTCATTTCTGTTTTAATGCTTTGAACAACAATTACACTTCGAGTAATCACAATATCTTGCGGTTTGTCTCCACCACGAATAATTGTTAATGTGACTTTAGTGTCTTTTTTGCCCCGAATCATCTTAACCGCTTCATTTACAGTCATCCCTAGAGCAGACTTCCCGTCAATCGCATAAATCTTATCTCCAGCCCTTAGTCCGGCTTTTTGCGCCGGCATACCATCTAAAGGCGCAACAACCGTAACAACATCATTTCGCATTCCAACCTCTGCGCCAATTCCCTCAAAGATTCCTGATAAGTCTCCATAAAATTCCTGGGTTGACTTTGGATCCATAAAAACCGTATAAGGATCGCCGGTTGCCGCCGCTAGCCCCTCTAAAGAACCATAAAATAATTCTTTATCTTTTATTTGATTCTTGTCAACGTAATTTTTCTTTAAATTATCCCAAACTTCAAAATATAAATTAAAATCAAAAACATCTTCCGGGCTACCAAGCGCCTGATTTTTAGCATCTTCCGAGTAAGCGATTGTTTTTATCGCCGACATTTCTTTTTGTCCGCCTTTACCGCCAAAGTAAAAACCGATTAAAAAAATTCCGACTAATAGCAAAAAAGAAATTCCAAGCGGTGCTATTTTTTTTATATATTTATTCATATCACTTTCTTAATATTATTATTGTATCTGTTCGTAAATCAATCAGACGCGATGGTTTTTTATTTTTTTGCTTATTTGCTTCGACAACCAAAAAAGGTTGTGCTTTTTTGTTTTTAAAATGTAAATCCAATTTGCTCAAGTCTTCAATTAATTCTCCACCGCTTAAATTAAGACTGGTTGAAACAATCGGTTCCTTTAGCTTACTTATTATTTTAATTAAAAAATCAAGTTTAGGCAAACGCATTGATAATCCTCCTGATTCGCTGGTTATTTCCAATGGTAAAGTTCCACGTGAATTTAAAATAATTGTCGTCGGACAAGATTTATTTTCCCAAATGTTTTTTACGTCAAGCAAGCGCACTCTAGGAATATCAACATATTTTTTAGCCATGGCCATACTTGAAACTAAAGTTATTAATGGCTTTTTAGCGTCTCTGCCTTTAATCTTATAAATTTTAGCAATTGCTTTTTTATCGCTCGCTAAACAACTTAAACCGTAAATAGTGTCAGTCGGCAAAACTAAGACTTGCCCCTCTTTTAAAGAGCCGGCAATATACTCAATTTCTGCCGGCTTTATTTTTTTTAAATTGATTTTTAAGTAAATCATAAAAACCAAATTAAATAAGGGACTTTAACGCTTTCAAAGCCTCCGGCAAAATAGGAAGGATTATTCTCACAATTTTAAGTAAAAACGGAGCTATCAGCGATGTATTCAAATTATCACCAAAGAAAAATCCCAAAACAGCATAACGGGAAACAACATAAAGAATTAAACCAAGAAATAAAGAACCCTCGATAAATCCTAAAACAGCGCCTAGGAGATTATTAATATATTTACTTCCCGGAATAATGGCAATTAGATTAAAAAACTTTTCAATTAATTTAAAGACCAGGTCAGTTAATCGAGTGGCAACAATAAATAAAACAATAAAGGCAACGACTTTGCCAATATTTTCATGTCCAGCCGCTAAATTCTTCCCCCACTCAAAAAATAATAAATAATAATGGCTAGCGATGTAAGCACCGATAATCAAGCCGACTACGTGCCCCAAAGAACGAATTAATCCTTTAAATAAGCCGCTAAACACAAACGCCGCTAAAATAATTAATAGACTGATGTCAAAAATAGACATATATATTTTTTAGTAAATTATATTCTTGGAAATAAGCCTTCGCTCTTTTTAATTTGGCTCTCTAAAAATTGGGCTTGAATTTTTTGAGAAATAGCTGGCAAAAATGGAAACAAAAAATAAGAAATATCTAAAATATCTTGAGCAATCGGTCTTAAGATAGCCTTAATCTCTCCCTTATCACTCATTTTCCAAGGAGCTTTTGCACTTAACATCTCATCACTTAATTTTATCTTATCCCAAATAACTTGCAAGGCTTCATTAAATTTGTAAGATTGCATTTTTTCTGCAATATTTTTTTCTAACTCGACAGTCACAGCATTCTTTAAATCTAATTTTAACTCAGTTTTAATCTGGTTCTTCTCTAATAAAGTCGCCACCCGCGAAACTAAATTTCCTAAACCGTTAGCCAGATCAGCATTATAGCGCAAGATAAATTTTTCCTGAGAATAATCGCCGTCCTCAAAAGTACTAATTTCCGAAAGGAGATAATAACGGAGAGCATTGACGCCATATTTTTCAACTAACTCATAGGGGTTAACCACATTGCCCAAACTTTTGCTCATTTTTTGGCCATTAGACGTTAAAAAGCCAAAAACCAAAACCTGCCGCGAACTGGCAATTCCAGCTGACATAAGCATCGCCTGCCACATTGCCGCTTGCGGACGAAGATTATCCTTACCACAAACTTGAATCCCGGGCCAATATTTCTTAAAATTACCAGAAACATCTGGCCAACCCAAGCAAGAAATATAATTAACCAGAGCATCAAACCAAACATACATAACCTGGCTCTCATCTCCTGGGACAGCTACGCCGTGTGGCATCTTATCTTTTTGGCGTGAAATACTAAAATCTTGTAAACCGGAAGCAACAAAAGCAGAAATCTCCTTCAAGCGGCTCGACGGCAAAACAAAATCCGGATGATCTTGATATAATTTTAGAAGTTTTTCTTGGTATTTAGAAAAACGGAAAAAATAATTTTCTTCTTCAATGCTTTCCAAATCTTGGCTGGGGTGCAAAGGACAATGTCCATTTATTAATTCTGAGTCGGTTTTCTCCATCTCACAACCAACGCAATACTTCACTTTATAATTTTTCTTGTAAATATCACCGTTTGCTTCACACTTTTTCCAAAACTCTTGCGCCGCCTTTTGATGCTCCGGGTCCGTTGTCCTAATAAAATTAGTAAAAGACAAATCTAATTTTTCTTTTAGGGGCAAAAATTTAGCGGAATACATATCGCAATAAGCCTGAATATCCATTTTCATCTCTTGCGCCTTTTGATATATCTTTAAACCATGTTCATCCGTTCCGGTATTAAAAAAGACCTCGGCGCCTCTTTGCGCTTGATAACGAGCGATAACATCCGCCCTAATAATTTCCGCGGCAAAGCCAATATGCGGCTCGGAATTAATATAAGGCAAGGTAGTAGTGATATAAAAATTCTTATTAGACATTTATTTTTTTATTAGAACGACGAATTCTCCTTTTAAATTACTTTCTTTAATTTTTAATTCTTGTAAAATCTTTTCCGGCGAACCGAGATATAAATTTTCATATACCTTTGTCAGTTCACGCGCCACAACCAAGTCAAGATTATTTTTAAATTTTTTGTTCATTTCTATTAGTTCTTCTAAAAGCTTAACAATACGATGCTTGGATTCATAGACAACAGACGAATAATCATTCTCAAAAATACTTTTTAACATTGTTTGTCTTCCCTTCTTATGCGGTAAAAAACCTAAGAATAAAAACCTGTCGAATCCGGCCCCAGCAATTGAAACAGCCGTTGTTAAAGCAGACACGCCCGGAACACTTTCAAGCAAAGTTTCTGGTAGTTTTTCCCGGATAATTGAAACCAACTTTCCTCCCGGATCCGATATCCCTGGGGTTCCGGCGTCGCTAACCAAAGCTAAATTTTTCCCTTCTTCTAAAAACGAAATAATCTTTTCGACTTTTAGGTCGCCGGAATGCTGGTGATAGGAAATAGTTGGCGTTTTTATTTCATAACGATCTAATAATTTTTTTGTTACTCTCGTGTCTTCGCACAAAATAAAATCAGACTCTTTTAAAACCCTTAAAGCCCGTAAACTAATATCCTCTAAATTACCAATTGGTGTTCCAACAACTCGAAGTATACCCATAAAAATTATTCCATATTATCCCGTCTTTCTCGGACATATTTTGTCCAGTCCTCGGCAATTTCCACCAAGATTTTAAATGGCGCTTCAATAATAAAATCAAAAATGAAAATAAAGACATTAACCTTTGAAACATTCTTAGAAAGCCACCTGCCCACTAAAATTATCGGCATATAAAAAAGATCGACAATAAAAGTAAAAAGATTCTCTTTTCTTTCAACAACTAAAAGCTCCTTAACCCCTCTTGTAACAAGAATGCTGAAAAAACTGACAAAAGCCAAGAAAAATAAGAAGATGATAATACTGACCCAATTAAACCCAATAAAAGTCAAAGCCTTAATTATTAAATAAATTGAAAAACAAAAAGAAGCAGTATAAATTAAATGGAAAATACCATTCACTACTAAATTTCGCCTGGTCTTTTGACTAATAACAATTGGCTGTTTTTTCCCTTCTCCCACAAAAGCTATTTCTTTAATTCCCTCGACTATTTTATCAGTATTTTCATGTCCCGGACGTCTAGTCGTAAAAACAATTAAAAATAAAAGTAGGGCCGGAAAGATAATGTTGATTATCAAAGAAATCATATTTAAAGGTTCATTAAACCATTTAATTGCCGGAACCTCAATTAAAACAACAAAAATTGATTTAGTTAAAAATATATAAATAATACTGCGCAGAGCAGCCCGCCATAGCTTAGACTTTACCTTTCCGTATTTATTATTACAAATCTTGCGAACCTGCTTGATAAATGTCTTACCATTTTCTTGAAGTTCGGAATAAACTCGCACCGGGTCGTTCTCGATTGTCTCTGACAAAACATGAAAATACAAAGAGTAAAGTCTGGCGACTTGGTCTAGTTGTTTGGCGATTGGATGATTAATTTGTCCTTTTATTAAAGAATGTAGCTCATGAAAATGAGAAGCAATTTTTTGAATTTTTTTATTGTCCTCTTCACTTATAATTTCATCTTTACTGAGCTCAAACCATGACTTATTATAATACTTAAATAAGACAAAACTAAGCATGTCTTCATCAAATTTTAGAAATTTACGGCTAATACTTAGATAAATTTGAATTTCTAAGTCTTTCTCGTAAGGAGACCTCTCGGGAAGTTTTAAATTTTTCACCAAAACATCAAACATGCTGCCGACAATAGCTTGCTTAACTTTATTCGGCGATAAGTTTTCTTCAATTTCACAAGCAGCCAGATGGAGAAGCCAATTTATTAAAAAGTTCTTCTCATTAATCAAGTCTTTAACTTTATTAATATCTGATTTTAAATTTAAGTTTGCGTTAATTTTAGCAACAAAAAAATCTTTTAATTTTATATATTTCTCAAGCAATAAGGATATTTCCTTAATTTTAGATTCCGGGACTTTATTGTTTGGCAAATACGAGCCACGAATAAGCTCAACAAGCAAATGGTTGGCTAAATATTTAGAATCTATATCCTTAACAACCCCCTCAATCACAACCTGTCGGCGTAAAATTCTAGCAATCGCATTCTTTCTTAATAAATGTTCTTCCTCATAATCGACGGCGTTTCTTATTTTTTCATAAAAAAAGGCCAACCGAGAGACTAGAGACGAAACTTTAATCCTAGGCACGTCGTCATCCTTCTCTTTTTCTACGTTTTGTTCACTATAGACAATCTGAAAAAGTTTTTTTATATTTTCATTAATTTCAACCGGCTCGGTCTTCTCCTGGCTTCTAATTAAATTTGGACTAACCATAAACAATTAATCTTATTATTAATTCATTATTATTGTATATTGTTTGTGGCTAAAAAGCAATAATCTAAAACCCCTCCCCCTTGACAAGCGACCGCCAATTTTGTATCATTAAATCAGATAAAAAAATGGCCAAAAGGCTATTTTTAATTACCCATTTATTAGAATATATGAATAAACTAACAAATTACATCATCGAGTCGATTGCCGAAATGAAGAAGGTAACTTGGCCGACTAAAAAAGAAACTTATAACTATACGATTTTAGTCATCGGAATTAGTATTGGAATCGCTCTATTTTTAGGGTTACTCGATTATATTTTTACCGAAGGTTTTCAAATTATCTTTAAATAAAAAATAAATAGTTCTTAAATTTATGGCCAAGCAACTTTTAAATCAAGGCCGACGTTGGTACGTCATCCATACCTATTCTGGATATGAAGAAAATGTTACTCAGAATTTAAAACAAAGAGTCGAATCTTTAGATATGGAAGATAAGATTTTCAATATTTTGATTCCAACTGAGAAAAAAATTAAAATTAAAAATGGGAAAAGAAAGGTTATCGAAGAGAAAATCTTCCCTGGATATATTCTTGTCGAAATGGTTGTTACTGACGAATCTTGGTATATCGTTCGAAATACTCCTAATGTAACCGGATTTATTGGAACAGGAACAATTCCAACTCCAATTGGCGAAGCGGAAGTAAAATCTTTACAAAAAAGAATGGGCGTTGAAGATCCTAAATTCCAAATTGATGTTGTTGTCGGATCACCGGTTAAAATCAACGAAGGGCCATTTAAAAACATGGAAGGAAAGGTTACGGCCGTTGACGAGGCGAAAGGAAAGATTAAGGTTTCGGTTTCGATGTTTGGTCGTGAAACACCGGTTGAATTAGACTTTCTACAAATTAAAAAATCTTAAAATTGATAAATCGATAAATAACGGCGATGCTTCTACGCCTTAATTAATAATATGGCTAAAAAAATAAAAACAAAAATAAAATTACAGATTTCCGGCGGACAAGCTAATCCAGCTCCTCCAGTCGGTCCAGCTTTAGGACAACACGGTTTAAACATTGCCGAATTTTGTAAGCAATTTAACGACCAGACAAAAGATAAGATGGGCGATATTATCCCGGTTGAAATTACTGTTTATGAAGACAGAAGTTTTGATTTTATTCTCAAAACTCCCCCTGCTTCTGAGTTAATTAAAAAAGCCGCTAATATTAAAAGCGGATCTGGCAAACCATTAACGGTTAAAGTTGGTTCAATAACTGACGCTCAACTAACTGAAATCGCTCAAACAAAAATGCCTGATTTAAACGCGAACGATATTGACGCCGCCAAGAAAATTATTGCCGGCACAGCTCGTCAAATGGGCGTAGAAATAAAATAATTAATTTACTAATTGTGGGAGCTCAACTAAGAGCGTTAAACCACGAAATACTAATATGAAACCAGAAAAAAAAGAAGTTGTAAAAAAAGTAACAAAAAGCAAAGTTGTTGCGAAAAAAATTAGCCCTAAAAAAACTAATTATTCAGAAATTTACGACAGAACAAAAGCCTATTCAGTCGCTGAAGCTTTAGAAATTATTAAAAAATTAAACAAAACAAAATTTGACGCCTCAGTAGAGGTTCATTTCCGCTTAGGAATCAACACAAAAAAAGGCGATCAACAAGTACGTAGTGCCGTTAGTCTCCCACATGGAACTGGCAAAACAATTAAAATTGCCGCTTTCGTTACTCCAGAAAATGAGGCAGCCGTAAAAGCGGCCGGAGCTGATTTCGTCGGAGGCGAAGAATTGATTGCAGAAATTAAAAAAACAGAAAAAACTGACTTTCAAGTTGCTATCGCTGAAGTTTCTTTAATGAAGAACTTAGCAGTAATCGCTAAAATTTTAGGAACAAGAGGTTTGATGCCTTCTCCAAAGAATGATACCGTTACTCAAAATCCAGCTAAAACAGTCGAGGAACTCAAGAAAGGTAAAATTAGCTTTAAAAATGACGATACTGGAAATGTTCATGCTGTTATTGGAAAAATTAGCTTTTCCACTGAAAAATTAGTAGAAAATTTTCAAGCCCTGCTCGACACAGTCAGAAAAAGTAAACCATCATCTTCTAAGGGGACTTTCATAAAAAACACAAGTATATCCGCAACTATGAGCCCTGGAGTAAAGGTTGTGGTCTCTTAAAATAATACTTAACTCGTTAACAACAATTATTGACTAGAAATAAAAAATGCCCTATAATTTTTGTAGGTAAGCAATTTTTAAAGAAAAAGCGGACCAAATCCGTTTTTTTCTTTAATAAAAGGTCGTCTTACAATTTAATTAAATTTAGTTTAGAAAAAAAAGATGAAGAAATTATTTATCGGCGGGTTGTCATTTAATACAACAGAAGAAGGTTTAGCTGAGGCTTTTGCTAAGGCTGGAACAGTTCTTTCCGCTATTATTATCAAAGACCGCATGACTAATCGCTCAAAAGGCTTTGGTTTTGTGGAAATGGACAGCGATGCTGACGCTGATAGCGCCATCGCAATGTACAACAATCAAGAATTAGACGGACGAAGAATTATCGTTAACGAAGCTCGTCCTCTAGAAAAGAGATTCTAATAAAATCAAATTGACTTGAAAATACTAAAAACACCCTCCGCAAGGAGGGTGTTTTTGATACCGATTATTTCTTAACTTTTTTTCTTGAAGCTTTTGCTTGCTTATTTTTCGAAATTGGCTTGGAACTCTTTTTTACTCTGTCTACACCTTTAATTTTTGTTTTAGTTGTTTTAGTAGACTCTTTTTTGACTATCTGATTAGTTTCATAATTAGCAATTGCTTTCTTAAGGCCGTCGACGGCCATAACTGAACAATGAACTTTTTGGTGTGGCAATCCACCTAAATCATCGACGATTTTTTGCCACTTATAGGCTTTCGCTTGGGCAATAGTCATCCCTTTTACTTTTTCAGTTAAAACGGAAGCGGTCGCGATATTGGAAGCACAGCCAAAAGACAAGAATTTTACATCCTTAATCTTCCCTTTTTCGACTTTCAAGAAAAAGTCTAATTGATCGCCGCAAACCATATTACCGATTTGTGCGTAGCCATCAGCTTTCGTGATTCTGCCAACATTCTTAGGCTTTAGAAAATGATCTAAAGTTTTTTTAGTATAATTAAGCGCCATATATTTCAATTTTTAATAAATTAGTTAAGTATATTTTAACCAAATACTTGTTTTTTGTCTAGACAGACTAAACAACGGGGGAAAAATCTCTTAATCTTTTTACCGTTTTTTTTAAGGCTTTAATTGTATAATCTATTTCTGCCTTAGTATTAAAGCGCCCGAAAGAAAAACGAATATTACTATTTAAAGAGTTTTTTTCTAAACCAATCGCTCGCAAAACATAAGAAGACCTTAAATTGGTGGCCGAACAAGCCGAACCGGTTGAAACATAAATTCCTTTCTGGCTTAAATCAATTAAAATTGCCTCTCCCTCAATAGAACTAAACATCACGTTTAAATTAGCCGGAACACGTTTAATTAAACTTCCGTTAATTTTTGCATCGGGGATTTCTTTTTTAATTTCTTGCCAAAAATAATCGCGTAAAGATTTTACTGTTTTTAAATAATTAGTTCTTTCTTTGTAGGCTAATTCTAGAGCCTCGGCCATTCCTATAATACCAGGTAAATTATAAGTTCCGGAACGCAAATTATCCTCCTGCCCGCCGCCAATAAATAATGGTTTTATTTTTATTTTCCGATTAAGATAGGCGACGCCAACTCCTTTTGGGCCGTTAAATTTATGGGCCGATAAACTTAAAAAATCAATACCCATTTTTTTAACATCAAGCTTTAAATATGGGACGGCTTGAACAGCGTCGGTATGGAAATAAGCTCCATGAGCGTGAGCAACTTTAGCTAATGCGACAATATCTTGGACCGTCCCAATTTCGTTATTAACCGCCATAACTGAAACGAGGATAGTGCTTGAATCAATTGCTTTTTCTAAAGAAGCCGAATTGACTATCCCATGCGCGTCAACCGGCAAAAACTCGACAATAAACCCTTCCCGCGCTAATTCCCTGGACGACTCTAAAACACAAGGATGTTCAATTGCCGAAACAATAATCTTATTCTTTTTAGCCGTTCGATTTGCTAAAGCGACCCCTTTAATAATAAGGTTATTTGACTCAGTCGCTCCGGAAGTAAATATAATCCCATCCGCTTCGCCACCGATAAGCTTGGCGACCCTATTTTTAGCCTGCATAAGGGCTCTGAAGGCCTGTTGGCCTAAATCATGAATAGAAGAGGCATTCCCATACTCTTTATCAAAATAAGGCAACATTTTCTTTAAAACTCGTGGATCGAGCCGCGTTGTCGCGGCATTATCTAAATAGACTTGCATATGTTAAAACGCACGATAACAATACTTTTTCGCTCCTACTTTTTTCTGGGGCAAAAACTAATATTTATTAATTTTTGCCTTACGAAAAAAAACTCGCTCAAAAGGATTGTTATCGCTAAATTATTTATAAGTACTATAATTATAGCCTTTTTTTGGTTAATTTCAAACTAAACTATATACAAGCTCTGGATAACAAAAAACCGTGTCTTAACAACACGGTTTTTTATTTAAAATTGACTTATTTTCTAATATTATTTCATCAACTCAATCGAATTGACTATAACTGGGGCGACTGGTCGGTCATTAACGCCTGTTTCAACCGCTTCAATTTTTTTAACTATATCCATTCCTGATACAACCTCTCCAAAATTAGTATGGCGACCATCGAGCCAAGGAGTTGATTCGGCGGTGACAATAAAGAATTGAGAACCATTTGTCCCCGGCCCAGAGTTAGCCATAGCAAGAGACCCGGCTACTAATTTATGAGAATTGAATTCATCTTGAAAACGATAATTTGGCCCACCAGTACCCCAGAGCGATGTATCGTTATCTTTACTTAAAGGATCTCCACCTTGAATCATAAAATCTTTAATGACGCGATGAAATTTAGTTTGCTTATAAAAACCTTCTTTAGCTAAATTTAAAAAATTATTAACGGTAATTGGTGCTTCATTGTTATAAAATTTAACCTTAATATCACCGTAATTAGTTTTTATCAGCGCTTGTGAATAAACGGCCGATAAATTTTCTTGTTCGTTTGGACTTTGCATAGTTTTATTTTCTTTAACCGGGTCCGTATTCAAAGATTCTTTATTCTCAGTAACCTTTAAATCATCTTGAACCAGCGCGACGGAATTATCATCGCTTATTGAATTATTAATTTTATTATTAACGGCTACATCAATATTTGGCGCATCAAGTAAATTACTTGAATTTAATTCTTTTTTATTACTACAAGCGGAGACGCTTAAGGTAATAGCCATTAGGGCTAAAATAAATATTATTTTCTTCATATTTTTTAGTTTATTTTTAGTTTTTTATACTTTATATTGCCTTTTAATATTTTTTTCATCCTCCTGTCTTTTTTCTTTAATTACTTCTTTGGCTTTAATACGTAACTCATCTAAATCCAGCTTATCTAATTCCTTGGCTCGTTTATTTAAATAAATTTTCGTATTAAATTCAGGATTATCAATAACCTCACCTAATAAAACATCTAAAATCGCCCCAATCTTTGGCCCTGGCTTGGCTTTTAAAAGTCCCATTAAATCCTCTCCATTTATTTTTAACATTTTAGCAGAAATCGGATCGTTTTGTACACTCTCCATCATATATTGCAAATGTCGTAATTTATAAGGGACCGCCTTGGGAACGCCCGATCCAAGTCTATCGGCAATTCGCAAGTCAATTAAATCTTTTAGATTTTCTTTACCAACCTTAACAATCAAGCGCCGAACTGAAGCGGCTGTCACCTCTCCAACATTATAATAGAACATGTGGTTCTTAATCAAATTAACAATCCTTAAACGATCTTCATTTGAGAATTTAAGACGCGTTAAAATCTTATCAGCCATTTTTGCGCCCAAATATTCATGATTATAGAAAGTGGCAATATTATCAATTATCTTCCTTGTTTTTGGCTTCGCGACGTCATGAAGCAAGGCGGCAAATCTGACTTGCCACTCTTTACTCGGACAATATTTTAAAGACAAAGCATTATGTTTAAAAACATTATAGATATGATGACGGTCTTGTTTAACCTCAACTCCCTGCTCTAATTCCGGAATAATATATTGTAATAACTTACAATCATGTAAAAGCATTATTCCCTCTGACGGACGATCAGACGCTAAAATTTTAATAAATTCATCTCTGATTCTTTCTTTGGAAACAAATTTTAAACTCCCGGCCAATTTAACAATTGCTCTTTGCGTTTTTGGTTCAAGGATAAATCCTAGCTGAGAAGAAAAACGCACCGCTCGTAACATCCGAAGCGCATCTTCCTTGAAACGATCGCTCGGTTCACCAACCGCTCTAATAATTTTTGCCTTAATATCTTTTTGCCCGCCAAATAAATCAACTATTTTATTCTCCCCTATTGGATTATAGGCAAGGGCATTAACCGTAAAATCACGACGCTCTAAATCCTTATCAAGTTTAGTTTCAAAATTAATTAAATCTGGATGACGTCTATCGGAATAACCCTGTTCGCTGCGATAAGTCGTTATCTCTAAAACATCTTTCAATGTGCCCTTTACTTCTCCATTTTTTATCTCATCTCGGAGAGGTAGGAGAACAGTTCCAAAAGCATTCTCATATTTTGCCTGCTCGAAAATCTTAAGCATTTCTTCCGGCTTGGCATTAGTAGTTATGTCCCAATCTTTTGGTTCTTTATTCATTAAAACATCACGCACACATCCGCCCACAATAAAAGCCTCAAAGCTAGCATTTTGCAAATAATTTATAGTTTCTAAAATGTGTTTAGGTATCTTCATTTAATTTTCTTTTTCTTAAATCTAGTATATAAAAGCTGACTAGCTAATTTATTTTCTTTAACCCAGGAATAATATTCCTTCATTTCCTTGTTTTCGTGAGCGCGTCTAATTTTTTTATTCCTATCAATATTATACATCCCTTCCATCCTTTTTTTTCTAATTAAATCAGTCGTCGGAATCGGTTGCCCGCCGCCCCCAAGACATCCACCCGGGCAAGCCATTACTTCAACATAATGATATTGTTTTAATTTAGGAAGAATTTTCTTAAAATTTCCAATCCCATTTATAACCGCGACCTTAATTTTTTTTCCAGATAAATTAAAACTAGCTTCTTTTAAATCTTTCATTCCCCTTACTTCCTTAAACTCTAATCTTTTATCACATAAAATATTTTTATTTTTTTCACGAGACAGAGACTGAGCGCTTCGCAAAGCTGACTCCATAACCCCGCCCGAACTGCCAAAAATTGCCGCCGCTCCACTTCCATTATTAAACACGGCTTCTCCTTGACTATCAGGCAGGCTCTTAAAATCAATATTATGCCTTTTTATTAAAAATGCCAATTCTCTAGTCGTTAAAACATAATCAACTAAAGGCCGCCCCTGAAATTTTAACTCCGGCCGAGCTGCTTCATATTTTTTAGCCGTACAGGGGACAATTGAAACAACAATAATATTCTGTGGTTTTATCTTCATTTTCTTCGCCCAATAAGATTTAATCGCTCCGGCGCTATGAAGATGAGGAGAGCGCGCACTTGTTAAATTAGGAATTAGTTCCGGATGATAATATTCGACATAAGCAACCCAAGAAGGGCAACAGGAAGTCATCATTGGAAAAACGGCTTTCTTATTCCCAAGCCTTTCTAATAATTCTTCTGCTTCAACTATGGTTGTAATGTCCGCTCCAAAATTTATGTCAAAAATATAAGAAAAACCGAGCTTCTTTAAGGCGGTATTTATTTTCCCTTCACAATTCATTCCATAGGGCAAAGAGAATTCTTCTCCAATAGAAACGCGCACCGACGGAGCAAATTGAACGACAACTATTTTCTTTCCTTTTTTAATTATCTCTTCAACGCCTTCCCAATTATATTGTTCCTGGGCGGCCGTCACCGGACAGTGGGCCGCACATTGGCCACAGTAAATGCAAGCGGAATTATTATCTCGATTAATTTTTATTTCCTGCGCATCCCCCGTTCCTTCGACTTTTAAATGAGATATTCCCTGTCGATTACAGGCTTCGACACAGTTTCCACAGTCGATACATTGAGTTCCATCTATTTCTACGGCATTGGCAAAAAGATGAATCTTGCGTTTTTCATTCTTATTCTTAAAACGAGGAATAAAAATCTTATATTCCCGAGCCAAACGAAGCAAGTCACAATCATAAAGATAAGCGCAGGTCGAACACTTTTTTGTATGCTCGGAAAAAATCATTTCAATGTTCAAATTTCTTGATTTAATAACCTTTTTACTTTCGGTATATATTTCCATTCCTTTTTCAATCTTGGTTGAACAAGCGGTAAACAAGCGATTCTTTCCCTTTATTTCAACAACACAAATACGGCAATGTGCCTTAATATCTAAATCGGGGTGATAACATAAAGACGGAATATTAATTCCGTTTTTATGTGCAAGCTCTAAAATAGTCTGGCCTTTTTGGAAGGTGTACTTTTTATTATTGATTTTAACAATCATTATTTTTTTATTTTTACCAAATCTTTAAAGATGCTATAAGAGAAAAGAATAACAATAGGGCCGATGATAAAACTGACAGCTTGAATAATAATATTCCAAACAATCGCAAAAGCGCTGGTTTCTTCCATGTTTAAAACTGGAATAGAAATAATCATCATAAATAGCCAAACCAGTAATCCAATAACAAAAAGACGACCAAGAACTGGCCAAAAATATCCTTTAATAAGCTTCTTGCTTCTTCTAATAGCATTCATTCCCTTCTCTCCTTCAAATAGTAAAGCATAAACCGCTAAACTATAAAAAATGGAAAAGATTATCCCGGGAATAATAAGCAAGAGACACCAAAGGAATATTAAGATGGCACTCAAAATTGATAACCAAAAATATGGCCAAAATAATACCTTTGTTTTTTTAAATAACTCAAGGACATCACCCTTAAAATTTTCTTTTACCAATAAAAAATTAACCACATAAAAACGAATAGCAAAATAGATTGCCAAAGCACAGCCAATAATAGCAATAATTACTCCAGCGATAGTAAAAGCGATATTGCCAATCGCGCCAAATAAATAACCAAGGCTAAAAAACAAAAAAACGACAAATAAAGGAATGATTGAAAACAATAGACCCCAAAGGAAAATACTAATAAATTTTGGTAAATTTTTCCACCAAACCTTAATTGATTCTCCGAGATTAATAGAAATCGGAGTGAGCTTGGGTTTTGTAGAAACTTGCTCTATTTGATTAACATTCTCCATAAAATTAAAATTATTTTTTTATTGTTTCTTTATTTAATAAACTTCTTCAAATAATCAGCCAACTCAACAAAACGATTTGAGTACCCCCATTCATTATCATACCAAGAAATAACCTTTAATAAATCCCCGCCGACAATTTTTGTGTTTTTTAAATCAATAATTGCACTATGATAATTACCAATAATATCAGTAGAAACCAATTCTTCAGAAGATGCTTCAACAATCCCTTTTAATTTTCCTTTAGCAATTTTAATAAAAACGTCGTTAACTTTTTCCACTGTTGTTTTTTTACCTAATAAATACACTGTATCACATAATGATCCGACTGGAGTAGGAATACGAACGGCTAAACCGTCAAACTTATCTTTAAGAGAGGGGATTGTTTCGGTTGTCGAAATTGCCGCTCCGGTCGTAGTCGGAATAATATTAATGGCGGCCGCTCGCGCTCTTCTTAAGTCTTTATGCGGACCATCAACTAAATTTTGGTCAGCGGTATAAGAATGAATCGTCGTCATTAAAGCTTTTTTAATTCCGAATGAATCTTTAATAATTTTAGTCACTGGAGCCAAACAATTAGTTGTGCACGACGCACAAGACAAAATATTATCATTTTTAGTCACCTTTTCAAGATTAACTCCGAACACGATTGTTTTAACTCCGCCTTTCTTGGCCGGTGCCGACAAAATTACTTTTTTGGCGCCCGCTTTTAAATGAAGTTCTAAATCCTCCTTATTAGTAAATCTTCCCGTACATTCCAAGACAATATCGACCTTCAATTTTTTCCAAGGCAATTCCTCTGGATTTTTTATGGCTAAGACAGGAATTTTATGATTATCCATTATAATTGCATCTTTTGTGGCAGTAATTTTTTGATGTGCTGTGCCATAGCAAGAATCATATTGTAATAAATGTGCTAAAGTTGCTGGATCGGTTAAATCATTAATCGCCACAACTTCTAAATTTGGAAAACGCATCCAAATTACTTTTAGGGCGGCCCGACCAATCCGGCCAAAACCATTAATAGCGATATTCATTTTCTTCATAAAGTATAAGAAATTAATAAATTATTTCTATAATATTATAACATATTTTATAAGAATTAGAAAAAACCGCCCTCTCGGCGGTTTTATGCTTATCAATTATTTTTTATCTTTTTTATGGCGATTAATATCGACTGGGATAACAATATCTCTGTCGCCTGGTTTTTCTCCAGGGATCCTGACATCAACTGTTTGTTTTAAAATATGATGACCGACAATAACTCCCGAGACTCCGTCCACATTAACTTTAGTGCCGATTGGCGGTAATTTACCAGCCATTTCTTTGTAGCCCTCATATTCATAGGAAAGGCAACACATTAATCTTCCACACATTCCAGATATTCTTTCGCTCCCTCGATGTACAACTTGTTGCGCTTCGGCCATTTCTGAGGTAATTGAAGAAAAGTCACAAAGAAATTCTTTGCAACATAAACCGCGACCACAAGGCCCGCAATCACCGGTAATTTTTGCTTCGTCCCTGGTTCCAATTTGTGTTAAACGAATATTAACTGAAAAACGCGCCACTAATTCCTTAACCAATTCTCTAAAATCAACCCGACCATCGGAAATAAAAGCAAAATTAAAACGACTGGAATCGAAGGAAACATGAACATCGACTAACTTCATCGACAGGCCAAGCTTTTCAATCATTTCTTCACAATATTTTAGTATTTCCGATTTTCTTTCTGGAGACATCATTTTTTCCACATCGTCATAATCGGCTTTTCTAATAATTTCCTTCAATAATCTTTCCTCTTTCCCCTCTTCAGACGGCAAATTTTTTATTTTATCATCATTAAAAAGAGAAATAACCTTTCCCATTTCCGTCCCGAGTTCAGTATCGACAATAACACAGTCGCCCAAAGACAAATCTAATTTCCCAACCGAAAAATTATAAAACTTGTCCCAAGGAGCAAATTGTATTTGAGCAATTTTCATTTTTTACTTATAAATTCGTTTTAAACGAAATTTATTATAATGAGTATCTAACAAATTTAAGAATATTAGCACCAGCTAGAATATCTTTAATTTTCTTTTTATCGTCTTTAATAAATTCTTGTTCAAATAAACAAACCTCTGAGTAATATTTACCCATTTTCCCTTCAACAATTTTTTCAACCATCGCTTCCGGCTTTCCTTCTTTTAGAAGTTGTTCTTTATAAATTTCTTTTTCTTTATTCATTTCTGCAACATCAACCTCGGAAGATAAAATATATTTTGGATTAGCGGCGGCAACTTGCATAGCGATGTCCATCGCCACATCATCTTTCCCCGCTTGATCAAGAGCAACTAAAACCCCCATCCGACCCCCTAAATGAGAATAGGCGGCGACAGTCGCACCAGAAATTATTTCAAAACGTTTAATTCCCATCTTTTCACCAATCGTTCCGCTTAGACTTCCTAAATTTTCCTCAACCGTTCCAACTCCCATCGGCAAAGCTAAAAGAGCCGCTAAATCAGCTGGCTTATTTACCTTAACTATTTCTAAAACTTGATTAGCAAAATCTTGAAATTTTTCATTTCGAGAAACAAAATCAGTTTCTGAATTAAGTTCTAAAATATAAGCTTCTGTTTTTGTGTCATTAACTGCAACCTTAACAACTCCTTCATTAGTATCTCTATCTGTTCTCTTAGCTGCCTTAGCGATTCCCTTCTTTCTTAATATTTCAACGGCCTTTTCTAAATCATTATTCGACTCCTTTAGGGCCTTCTGACAATCAACCATACCGGCCCCTGTCATTTCTCTTAATTGTTTGATAAGTTCCATATTTTTTATTTTATTTAACGGCTTTCTTTCCGTCTAAAATTGCTTGAGAAATTGCTTCTAAAACTAAAACAATTGTTTTAGTCGCGTCATCATTAGCCGGTATCGGATAATTTACTTCTTCTGGGTTTGTATTAGTATCGCAAATAGCAATAATTGGAATATTTTTTTGTTTTGCTTCTTTAATTGCGGTTTCTTCTTCTTTAATATCCCAAACAAAAAGAGCGTCCGGTAATTTATTAAGCGATGTTAATCCGCCGACTCTCATTTCTAATTTTTGAATTTCTCGATCGAAATTTAATCTTTCTTTTTTAGTATATTTTTCCAACTTTCCGCCTTCTTTCTTTTCAATTAAATCCATGTACTTTTTTACTGATTTTCGAACAACCGGAAAATTAGTTAAATACCCCCCCAACCATTTGCCAACGATATACGGTTCTTTAACAAGTTCGGCCATTTTTTGAAGAGGCGCGGAAACTTGATTTTTAGTGCCGACAAAAAGAATGCTTTTCCCTTCGCTCACTAATTTAAACATAAATTCTAAAGCTTCTTCTAATTTCTCTTGGGATTTTTTAAGATCAATAATGTAAATCCCATTCTTAGAAGTGAAAATGAATTGCTTCATTTTCGGGTGCCATCTGTTAGTCCGATGGCCGAAGTGCATGCCTGCTTTAAGCATGTCTTCGATTTTTGGTACTTTTACCATATGTTTTTCTTTGTTACGTCTGCTCCCCTACTCTAGTAATCTAGAGAAGAAAAAAAGGCTAAAAAGCCATAGAAGCATGATGATTAATTAATAAAAAGGCTTCGCTTTTAGAGGCAAAACCTCACCCTAATAAAATATACTATTTTAGGAGAAATGTCAATAAATACGTGTTAGCAAAAACCGCATCAAGAGATGATTCTTATTACGCCCTTATTAGCATCGACTTCTATTAAATCCCCATCTTTTATTATTTTACTGGCGTTACCAGTGGCTAAAATACAAGGTTTCTTTAGTTCCCGAGCAACAATCGCAGCGTGTGATAATAAACCGCCGGCGTCAGTAATAAACGCAGAGGATTTTTTCATAAGCGATAGAAATTCCGGCCTTGTCATTCCGGTTATTAAAATATCCCCCTTATTAAACGTTTTAACTTTAAATGGATCGAGAATAATCCTCGCTATACCTTTAGCCGTCCCCTTATAAGCGCTGGTTCCCTTTAGCTCTTTTTTGGCGGAACCAACTAAATATTTTTGCAATTTTTTATAATAATCGCCGGAAATTAATTTATTGCTTTTCCCCTGGCAGAAAAAGGCTAAACCTTGAGACCGATTAAGAAGTTCTTTTTCGCTTGGCAATTTATGAGACCGTAAATATGATTCGACTTCATCAATTGTTAAAAAGTCTACTAACTCGGAAGAGATACCGGTCGTGCGAGAAATTAATTTAGTATATTTTCTAAGAGTTAAATCGACTGCGTTAAATAAATTCTCTGTCTTTTTCCTGGCGACAATAAGATTTGGTGCTAATTTTTTCTGTAATTTCTCGGGCAGATAGTCAATAACTTTTTTCATGGAAAAATGAGGAGGAATGTGGAGATAAAAAAGCTTTTTAAATTCTAATAGATTACCTAAAGTGAGTTGCTTCTTATTTTTAGTTTTATTTATAATTTCAAAAAGCCTGTCCGCTGTTGAGATAGTGTCTCTTGCCCATTGGTCTGCCAGCTTATTGTCTTTTATAATCAGCCCGGCAATATATTTACCATATTTATCCAAAACCTTTTTGGCAATATAATTAGAACTAACTCTATTTTCACATATTAAAAGGTTACTATCTAGATTCTTCCCAATATACGGTTTTAACCCGTCGGTATAGGTATAATACAAAGAGGCAAAAGTTGTCCGCCAACCTCCCGACCAATTTTTAATCCATTCTTCTGATTTTATTTTAGAAATTATTTGTTTCTTATCCATATATTTAAATACCTCAACTAATAAATTATTTTATATTCATTTTACCTAGAAGTATCGACTATACAATAGTCTCGAACCTTATCTTGCTGTCTTTCTATAGCATCATCTAATATCAAATACTTATCAGGCTCAATCAAAAGAAATTCTAATCCCTCATTTCCAAAAACAATGTCGCTCTCTTTTACTCCTTTTTGTTTAACGACAATAAAATATGATTCTTTTATCGGATCCATAACGCTCATATACTGTTTCGCGTATTCAATATCTTCTTGTTTAATTTCTAAACCAAATTCTTCTTTTACTTCTCTTTTAAAAGTTTCAAAAGGTGATTCATTGCCCTCTTTCTCTCCTCCGGGCAAATCAATATGTAAAGGGTAGCTATCGGTTTTATTATCACGCCGATAAACAAGGATTTTTTCGTCAATAAAAACAAGCCCTTTAACTCCGTGGAAATTTCTATTTTCAAAAATTTTTTGATCGATCATAACCGTCTTATAAAATACAAAATTAAACTAATTAAAAATCTGCTCCTGAATTTTTTTTAAAGCATTAATAACAAAATCAAAATGAGCATCTCGTTCAATTCCTAATTCTTCAACACCTTGTTCGATATCTTCTCGACTTACTTTAGCGGCGAATCTTTTATCTTTCAGCTTTTTATTAACATTAACTGCGGCTAAAGACGAAAAATGATCGGGCCGCATATAAGCGCAAGCAACTAAAAATCCGCAAAGTTCATCGCAGGCAAATAAACATTTAGCCATTTGGGAATTCCGCATTACTCCGGAATATTGCGCATGGCCTAAAATAGCCTCAATTATTTCTGCTGAATAATTTTGTTCTTTCAAAACCTTAACCCCTTCGTACGGATGACCGGATTTTGAGGCCGTATCATAAGTCGGATATTTTTCGTAATCAAAATCATGGAGAAGCCCGCAAATACCCCAGGCCTCTTCATCTTCATTATACTTCTGGGCATAGGCGCGCATCGCCGCCTCAACACAAAGCATATGCTTGCGCAGACTTTCTGCCTCTACCCAAGAATGCATTAAATTTAGAGCGTCGTTTCTGTTGGGCATAAATTTATTACTCAATCTCAATATCTCTTACATGAACTTCATCTTCCGGTGACCAAGCCGGAACTGTGATTAAATTTAGTTTCATCGCACCAAGATAATAAATCTTGGTATTGGGCGGAATAACTATTAAATCCGTTGCTTTAACCAACGTCTCAACCCCGTCTATATAAAATCTTCCCTCGCCTTCTAATACGTAGTATATAAAAGTACTGACTTTATTATAAAATTCTTCAAAATGTCCTTTCGCAACTTCTATGTAAACAAAACCGGCCTTTTTATTATTTGTTTTATAGACCCAAAGATCAATCCCAAACTTTGATTTTCTTTCCGCGCTTTCTTTAGATATCTTCATATTAATTATAATTAATATTTATTCAAACTCTAAGTACAAAGGCAAATGGTCGGAAACTTCATCTTCTAAAACTTGAAAAGCTTTTACTTCTATCTCCTTATCAACAATCATATAATCAGCAAAACGTAATTCTTTTTTATAAAAACTGCTCCTAGTTGAAGTGATGTTGTTTTCTTTAATTAAATTACGCATGTCTCCTTCAATTATTTTTATGCTTTCTGTATCGGGGAGCATATTGAAATCACCGCAAATAATTTTCTTTCCCTCTGCTTTATCTAAAATCGAACGGATATTATTAGCTTGAATAAGCCTTTCTTCGCAATCCCCTTTTCCTAAACCATTATGAAGACCATGAAAATTAAAAACTGTATAATTTTTATCATTGAAAATAAAATTAAGATATTGCACAGCTCGCGCCGCAGAATAGCCAATTTCTGATCGCTCGGCTTTCCAATATTTATGCACGAAATCATTCTGACACTTTATAATTTCAATATCTTTTTTAATAAAAATAGCTAAACCATATTCTAAAGGATAATCTGTCGGTCCGCTTTCCGCCCACATGTCTTCGGTCGCTAAAAAATATCCAATATGATTTGGTAAAGCATCAATTAAATCTTGATAACTATTAATATAAACTTCCCCGTCTTTAAGCCGGTCAAAGTCTGTTTTATAAACTTCTTGAAAACAAAAAATATCCGTTGTTTCTTTTTGTTTATTTAAAAAGTCTAACAATGGCTCATGAACCCTTCCTCCCCAAATATTTAAAGAAATTAGATTCATATTTTAAAACAAAAATTATTCTATCTCATACTCGACCTCATCGGGAAAAAGCATTAAAAATGGGTAACCGACATGATTTCTCGTAATTTTTCCGACTTCTAAACTTTTTAAAAAAGTGATCATTTCTTTGGTTACTTTTTTAGGATCAATATTTTCGTCTTTGCCAATATATTCAATCTCAACAAAATTGCCTAAATCCTTAACCGAATCAATGGCAATTTCAAAATCTTCAAACTCCCAAATTTTTCTGGTTTTATCAACTATAACAATATTTTTAAAATTAAGAGCCTCTAATATCTTTTTGGTCGCAGCGACATCTTCTATTTTAGTTTCAAATTCATCGCAATAATTACTGCTTTTTCCCGCTTCATCAAAATACCAATTTTTATAATTCAAAGAATTTCCTTTCTCTGTTTGTCTTATTCTAAGCCAACGACTAACCGGACGAAGCGCTAAAAAATCGTCATGGGCTGGCGAAAAATATTCATCAACTTGTCTAATTTCATGTTTAAAAGTTCCTTCCGTTTCTAAAAAGCTTAAAAGTGGTTGAACATTTTCAATATTTACTTGAATTTCAATTTCAATATTATTATGCGCCATATTATTTATAATTTAATCAACTTTTTCTAGCTTATACCGCGGTGATTTATCGGGATGCCAATGTAATTTCCAATTACAATCACCAAGGGAAAGATTAAAAATTTTTGCCTTTTCTTTAATCGCCAATTCGAGATTAATCTTAGTTAAATACTTATAGGCTTCTTTAATTGTAGAAACATCGGCTCCGGAGATAAGAAAAAGATATGCGCCATTATAGACAACCGAAAGAGAAACGGCTAATTTAACGCCGTCAACAATAACGGTAATCATCTTCCAATTTAAAGGCAATTTTACTAAATCCAAAAATCCCTGCCTCTCTATTTCGGTTTTTAAATAAGACTCCTTTTCGAAACTCAAAACATTAAGCTCAAACAAAGTATTTAAATCATTAAAATTATCATAAACGATTTCGACTTTATGATTCTTTTCAAAATTCTTAAAAATTGATTTAAAACTATGGCGCCTGTGACGATTTGTAAAATCACGCGTTAGATAATCATTAAAATCTTTGAGGCCTTCAAGCTTGATAAAATAAACATAATCTTCAAGCGGCAAAGAAGTAATTATTTCTTCCTCGCCCATTAGATCAAAAATCTTTAGCGGATGCGGAAAATCAATCGCTAAGAAATCTTTAATTAAATATTCATAGCCTTTCTTAAAAAAAGGACGATTGTCCTCAATTAGCTCTTCCGCCAAAAACTCCAAGTAGTTTTTTTTCTCATTATATTGAAGCGGCAAAAGTGCAACTGGCTCATCTCCATCATAAGCCGTATAGAAATATAGAGGACATACGGAAAGCTTATAAAAACAATAACGAACATCCCAGACGTCATAAAAAAGTTCCTGAGGCGTTAATTTTTCCCAAACTTCTTTAGCCTTTTCTAAATCATTAATTATTTTAATTTCAATCATATCATTTAAAGAACATTCGGCTGTAAATGATAATAAGGCGGATTATCTTTATATCTTTTAATCGCCAAACGAATAATCTCTTCCAAAAAGTCGCCATAATCCATCCCAACCATTTTTGCCGAACGCGTAAAACAACCGCCATCATCAAGTGATGGATTAGGGTTAAGTTCTAAGACATAAGGATTATTATTCTTATCAACTCTTATTTCTACCCGACCATAGTCGTGGCAATCTAAAATTCGGTAAGTATCAAGAGCGATTTCTCCGAGCAATGTTTCCAACTTTTTAGAAATATTTTTAGGCGGACGCTGAACGATTATCTTGTCATAAACAGGATCATCGGTAAATTTCGCTTCAAACGGATAAATATGCCATTTGTCAGCCGGCAACTCGTCAAAAATGGAACGCGATAAAGGAAGAATTCTTAAATCATCATCATCGCGCCCGATAATTGGGACATCGTATTCGTCGCCGTCAATATATTCTTCAATCAAAGCTGGACGGCCAATTTCTTTAATCACTTTTTCAAGTTGACGATGTAATTCTTGTTCATTTCTGACGACCGAATCATTAGTTATCCCTATTGAATTATCCGTATTGGCTGGTTTAACAATTAATGGATAACGCAAATCATCTCGAACTTCATCATCGAGAGAATAAATATAATCCCATTCTGGGGTCGGTATTTTATGATAGCTCAAAAGTTTTTTGACCCGAATTTTATCAATACAAAGTCCAAGGGTAAATGGATTCGACCCCGTATAAGGAATTTGCAAGACATCAAAGATAGAAGCAACGTGCGGCTCCAATAAACTGGAATTATTAATTCGCTCGCAAACGTTGAAGATTAAATCAACGTCGCTATTTTTTAAATCATTAAAAACTTTAGGTAAATCATTAAAATCAAAAAAACTGACTCGATACCCACGGCTCTGCAAAGTTTGTTCGATGTCTTTTCCAATTACAGTTAAATCATTTTCAACAGTTGTTTCTTGATCCGCTCCACCCTCCTCATAAAGATTACAAGCAATCCCAACATGAAGATTGCGCTGATTAGAAATCGCCATGCGTCTAATTTTTTCGATTTTCGAGCCTCGTTTCATTATTTCCCGATTAATGGCCGAAACCGAGAAGGGATTTTTTCTGGCAGTTTTGCCGATTGATGAGGCAGGGTGAAATTTAGCAATCTCATAATTTATTGCTTTGCTCGCCAAACGTAAATTGTCCTGAGCATCAAGCGGATTGTTACCGGAAACAAGAAGCCAACCTAAATACTCATAGCCATCAGGTGGTGATAGAATTGAGTCTCCAATTTTTTTCTCAAATTCAAATTCCTTGACATAAGATCTTCGCTCTAAGCCAGCATCAATCTCCAGATTAACTAAAATGCCAGAATGATCGGACGAAAAAGTTTCCGCCGCCAAATATTCAAAAGGACCGTTAGAAAATTCGAACTTAGGAATATAAATTCCACAAATTATCTTTAAATAATTCTCAATCAAATCAACATGCCAAGCCGCTTTAATGCTCGCGTAAACCTCATCGCCGCCAAGCCTCAAATTAACTTCAATCGGCACTGGTCCATGCGCTGTTGACTTTGCTTCAAAATGAACGCACGCATTTAAAATTCCAAGTTTTTCCAAGGTTTCATCAGCCATCGCCAATAGCTCCGACTGATTTTTGGTCGGCAAGTTTGAAGGGGTAGTCCTAATTGTTTCGATAAAAAATGGCTCTTTAGTTTGACCATTATCAGATATCGCGCAAAATTTTATTTTTCCGTTCTGAACTAAAATATCGAGATCTACCTCATCACCGTCAATATATTCTTCGACAAAAACGCCTAAACCGTCATTAAGAGCCGATTCAATTTTAGGCGATATTTCTTTTTTAATATAATTAAAGCTCTCGCGAAGTTCCTCTTCGTCGTTTACCTTAACAACGAAAGCACTCCCCGCACCATAAGCCGGCTTAACAACAAGCGGAAAAGAAAAAGTTCTAATCACTTCTTCTAAATCCTTAATATTTTTAAGCTCTTTAAATTTAATAACCGGTAAATGATTGCGTAAACAAAACTCCCGAAATAAATATTTATTTCGGACCCGATTCGTAACTTTATACGAAGTCCCAACTAACTTATATTTATCAACAATCTTCGCACACAATAAAACATCATCTTCTAAAAAAGTAGCCACTCCATCGAGTTTAACATTTGCATTTTCTTGCAAAAAATTTTCTAAAGAAGAAAGCGCCTCGTTGAGATTCAAAGTATCAGCATTAATAAAATAATCGGCATAGGGCGCGAACGTATTAGCCTCTTTCCCTAAAACGATTACTTTAACTCCAAAACTCTTAGCTTTTTTGACAAAAAACTTTTTAGAATGAATCGGATCATTAGCACTATTAGTATTAATGATGAGGATTGTTTTAGAAAATAATTGATGACGACTTGAATCGGGATCGCTAGCTGCATTCATAAAAAATAATTTATTTAATATTAAAAGTTACACCAACCTCGACTATCACCTCTCTTCCACCACTTGATGTCTGCGGGCTAACTGCTCCACTAGCGCCCATCCCGCCTTTTCCATAATCGTAAGAAGAGTAAGGCATTGGAGAAACCATATTTTCCCACCAACTGACGATATTCTTTATCTTCACTCCGGCCGCTTCCGCTAAAGAAGCGCTTTTTATTTTTGCGTCCTGAATCGCCAATATTCTCGCTTGTTGTTTTAACTCATTAATATTGGAGGCTTCAAAACTAAGTCCGAGAATTTGATTAACGCCAGCCTTAGAGGCGGCCCCGATAACAGTATTTAACTTATTTTGATCTTCATCATAAGCACTTACTTTAACAGTAATTTGCTGATTAGCGTTATAGCCCGTCACTGTATTAGCATTATTTATATAATCATATTGCGGAGACAAATAATAACTTTGTGTTTGAATATCTTCATCTGATATTCCAAGGGTCTTAATTTCCTTTAAGATATTAGTCACCTTGGCATTAAGCTGATTTAAAGCTTCTTCCGGTTTGGAAACTTTATCAATTTGTACGCCTAAGGTAACGATAGCTAAGTCGGGGTTATAAGCAACTTTTCCCTGCCCATTAACTGTTACCTGACGATAAACAGTGCTGACAAGACGATCTCTAATTATCGCCGTAAAAATAATACCAGCTAATAAGATCAGTCCTACTAAAAAAATGATTACTCGTGGTTGTCTCCAAGAGACAGAGGTGTTTTCTAACATATTTTTTAAATTATTTATAAATTACTTAAACTATTATTTATCACTCCTATTATAGAGTTTCTAGAAAAAAACAACAATATCAAGATTAACGCCTTAAATAGCCCTGCCGCTCTTTTTCCGGTAAATGCTCAATCGCATAGCGCAAGGCAGTTCGGGCCATTCTCTCCTTGTTTTGATTTAAAAAATCCAATAATATTTTAGAATCAACTCTTTTGCCAAGTTCCCGAAGCATCCACCCCGAAGCTTTATGAATTAAATCATGCTTATCAGCTAATAATTTTTTAGCGATTTTTAATACTTCCCTTGATTCTCCCTGAATTATAAAAGCATAAGTCGAAACCATGGCAATCCTTTTATCCCATAGATTTTTGGAATCAGCTAATTTATCAAGCACCTTAATTCCCTCTTTTTTGAGCCACAAATAGTCACCCAATATCTTTGGCGCACTTAAATCTACTAAATCCCAATTATTAATACATGCTTTATTTTTTAAATAAAAATTAATAATTTTTCCCTTTTCTTTTAAATCACCGCTGGACTGGTATTTTTGCACTAAAATTAAAAGAGCAATTAAGCGAAATTCATGTATTTTATTTTTTAATAATCTCTCCAAACTTTTAAAATCAAGCGCGACATATTTTTTAGCAATTATTCTTTGTTGTGGCACGGTTAGACCTAAAAAAATATCCCCTTCGCCATATTGACCTTTTCCAGTTTTAAAAAACTTTTGTAAAATAAGCGCTTTCTCTTTATCAGCCAGACTCTTTATCTCTAGGCTAATATCTATAAAATCTATTTTTTTAGTCATATTAATAATGATACTCTTTATTATTTATAATCGTACTAGCGCGATAAAGTTGTTCCAATAAAATAACCCTCGCCATTTCATGCGGAAAAGTTAATTTTGACAAAGACATTTTTTTATAGGCTGCAAAAAATTCCGGAGTAAAACCAAGCGCCCCGCCGATAACAAAAATAATTGGACCATTAATATTTTTTAGATTATCGGCAAAAACCAATGAATCCATTTCTATTCCTTTTTCCGCTAAGACAAAAATTGTCGCATCATTTCTTTTATCTAAATAAGCCTGCAATCTTTTTGCTTCAATTATTTTAGCTTTATTTTTTGTAGCCGGAGAAAATGCTTCAGATTTTAGCTCCTCAATTCTGATTCGAGCATAAGGCTTAAGTCTCTTTAAATAATTATCACAAGCAGAAATAAAAAATTTCTCTTTTACTTTTCCAATCGCTAATATCGTAATATCAAACATAAATAAGATAAGAATCCTCTTTTTTAGACTTATATTATAGCATAAAAACCAATAGACAATACTAAAAATAGAGGATTTTAGCTGATATTGACAAAAATAAGCGATTATGATATGATTGCCAGGAGTAGAAATTAAAGTAACCAAGGGCAGAAGTGAGTTCTGTTCTTTAAAAACATAAAATAACAATCAAAAAAAACCAAGGGTAATGAAAAAAAAGTTAAGAATCTGGGCTACTGTAGCCATCATCGCAAGTATGTTTTTAATTATTGGCGCTTCGTGTACATCGGAGCCAGAACTGTGGGTCAAAGCTGACCCCGAATATCGGGTAATTTCAATTCTGCCTGATACCACTAGCATCAAGGTAGAGTACGCCGGAAATTTCGGCGATTCAATTTTTGTCTTGTTAAATAGGGACGCAAACAGCCTTAAAAAGAAAAATCTCTCCTTATACCTCGGAACCAAGGGGGAATATTTAAAAAAAATAAAGATATATCGACTCTACACGGCCACTTTGCCCGATGGAAAACCATTATTAAAAATCAAGTTCAAGAGACTTGGGTGTTTATATATCTTACAAAACACCACCGCCTATAATGGGAAATCGGTGACTCTGTGGAAAGATCTAAAACGCTTCTAAATGCGTTTTCGCTTTTCACAAAAAAAGGATTCAAAGAATCCTTTTTTTTATTACTTAATATATTTAAAAAGACTAGCTTTGATAAAAACTTTTTATCAAACTATTGAATTCCGCTGCCTTCTGATTATATTTATTAATTTTAGAAATATAAATATTTAAATTCGAGTTATACTCGGCGGTACCACTATTATAAACCGGCACTAGAGCATTATACTGACTGGTCTGACCATTAGACAAATATATTCCCAACTGCGTTTTAATTAAATTAAGCTCCGCTTCTTTATTTTCCAAGGCTATATTTAAATTATTAATTTCCGCTTGTCGAGCGCTTAAGTCTGCCTTTAAATCTCTAATTGTTTGTACACGTGAACGAATTTCTGCAATTCGCTGAAAGGTCTTCCCGCTGCTTTCTTGATAAATTTCCATCTTACCCAGACGACTGGCGTCAAAAATACTATCAAATTTATCTGAATCGATTTGCGCTTGTCCGTTTATATTTTGCGGAATAACTCCAAACGGAAAGTAATTGGTCGTTTCGACATAACAATAACCAGAAGAATTAATTGAATATTCCAAAGAACAAGAAACGCCAAGCGCCGTATGATTAATCTCCGGAAAATCTAAAATAGCCGAGCCATAGCCCAATCTTCTTAAAAAAACTACGGCCAGAAATGTTTTATCAGCACAGACTCCTTTATTTAAATAAATGGTTTCATATGGATAGAAAGCAATATTATTACCGGAATCGGCTTTCGTTTGATCATAAGGAATATATTGAATAAAAGAAAGAACAAACTCAAGAGTTTCGTCTTCGGTCCAATTATTTCGCGCCGCGACTAATTTAAGTTTAGCAATTATTTCGTCAATTGAAGTGTCTCCTAATTTAAGTCTTAAAAACATTCCATAAAAATTATTTCGAATACTAAGTGGCGGATTGTCTGGATTATAGCTATAAACTTTTGGAGAATTTTTATAAATATTATATAGACTGACAGACACAGCTTGGATTATTTCGTGTTCAACGTTATTATATTTAAAAGCATAACGCTTATTTTCGTCATTAATAAGACTGCTACTTATCGGTGTTATAGTAGAAGCGGTAATCTGTTTAGCGCTACTCTCGGCGATGGGAATCTTTGCTAAATCAGTATTGGTAATACCTAGGCCATATTGTCTAATCGTTTGAAAAGCATCATCCGGGCGACCTAAATAAGATAACCTGAGACTTACAGGATCAATATAATAGGCTTGACCGTGATCTTCAACTTTTAAAAGAATACGTCCAGCCAAACGTAACGGCGCCCTAGACGATAAAAAAGAATTTAAATCTCGATTGATACCCCTAAGCCAAAACGTCGCATTAAACTAAAGGCGTCATCTGGGCGGCCTAAATAATAACGAGAAGCATCAAGCGGATTAACATACCAGGCTTGTCCTAAATCCTCAACTTGAAGTAATATTCGGCCGTTTAAATTTAAAGACGCCTGCGCCTTATTAGAATAAAAAAAGTTAACGCTTAAAAATAAAGCGCTAATAATTAAAAGAGATAATAAGCGAACAGGATTTTTCATAATTAATCAAGGAGGGTGATAAATAAATCTTTATCGGGCGGAGATGGCAGATGAACGACGTCGTTAATATAAACAATTTTTATATAACCCTCGCCATCAATAACTATTTTAGAAACCGAGGATTGAAAAATTTCTAAAGATAAAAACCCAATTACATCAGCATTTAAAATACTGGTTAAAAATGCTTTAATAAAATTACCATGCGAAAATAAAGCAACTTTTTTTCCTTTATTACTCCGAAAAATTTCCGCAATTGCTCGCCGTGCCTCCGCCTGCATCTTATCGAGCTCCGAGTCTAAAAACTTATATTTTTTTAGTCTTTTAACTCGCTCATGCTCACTCATGTTAAAATATTTTATGCGATACCAATGAGACCAACCAATTTCATTTAAACGATCACTGATTTGAACTTTTAATTTTGATTTTTTAATAAATTCGGCCGCTGTTTCTTTGGCGCGCACTAAATCACTAGTATAAATTGCATTAATCCCCATGCCTAATAATCTCCTGGTTAAGTATTTTCTTTGTCTTACCCCGACCGGTGATAAGGGCATATTTTTTTCTCCCAATTTTTTCTCTAAACGATAATCAGGATGGCAATGCCTAATCATAAAAATCTCCGTATACGGGCGCTTGGTCTTTGGTTTTAACTTAATGTAGGGGTTCTGATACATAGTTTATATTTTACTTTGACTTTCAATAAAGTCCCAATTAATAAGATTGCGTAAAACGGCATCAATAAAATCGCCGCGACGATTTTGATAATCGAGGTAATATGAGTGTTCCCAGACATCGAGCGCAAAGAGCGGTTTTAAATTATGAGCAATTGGCGTATCAGCGTTAGCCATTTTAACAATTTTTAAAGTTTTCCCCTCTTTAACAAGCCAAACCCAACCACTTCCAAATTGGCTTAAGGCGATAGTTTTGAATTCGGCAAAAAAACTATCAAGTGAAGAAAAAGAGGAATTAATAAACTCCAAAAGACCAGCCGATGGCTCTAATGTCGCGTCAGATGCTCGCAGACATTTCCAAAAGAAAGAGTGATTATAGGCTTGAGCCGCGTTGTTAAAAATAGCGGACTGATTTACACTTCCCGCGGTCTTTAAAATTATATTTTCCAGAGATTCAGTTTCAAACTCAGTCCCCGTGATTAACTTATTGAGATTATCAACATAAGCTTGATGATGTTTGCCGTAATGAAAATCTAAAGTACGCTCAGACATTTGCGGCTCTAACGCATTTTTAGCAAATGGCAATTGTTCTAATATAAACATATAATTAAAAATTAATAAATTATGTTATCTATTATAGCAGAAATTTGATATTTTTTCGATTTTCTTTATAATTAGGTATTTTTTGAGCTACGAGATTCCAAAATCTAGCCGAATGATTCATTTCTCTTAAATGACAAAGCTCATGAACAACAACATAATCGAGAGATTCTTCTGGCATAAAAACCAAGCGATAATTAAAATTTAAATTCCCTCTTTTTGAACAAGATCCCCAGCGGGTTTTTTGATCCCGAATACTTACTCTTTGATACTTAAACTGATAAAAATTATTAAAATGTTCTAAACGGGATATAATAATTCTCCGGGCATTTTCTTTATTTTTTAAATAATCAGTTCTAGTTAAATTACTAAAACCTAACGCATCTTTTTGATTGTTCTTAAACTTAGCTAAACTCCTTAAAACCCAATCTGCTTTTTTTAATAAAAATTTCTCAACGGCCCCCTCTCCGATATACCAGGGCTTGGTAACGACAAGCTCCCCACTACAATAAACGGCTAGGCGAAGGTGCCTAGCGCGTTTGCTTGTTTTTAAACTATAAGAAATGTTTTCTTTTTCTAAAACTATATTTTTAACCATTATTATATTGGTGAGCGATTAATTACTTTCTTCGTTTTCTTCATCAGAAGAATTTTTTTCATCTCGATTGTAAACACAACCACAAGAACAAGATTCTTCGCAGGTACAACAATAGGAACAGAGCTGGGGATTACAAGAACAGCTTGTAAAATCATCGAGCGGCATACCGCAAGCACATTTTTTTTCCATAAATACTTAAATAAACTTAATTATTTGAATTATTATTTTCTAACTTAATTATACAATATTTTTCTGCATTTTTATATACCCCTTGACCCCCTCTAATATCCCGGAAATGAAATAATCCTCTGGCTTTATATCTTCAAGTTTGAGCCACTGATAAGAGGTGTGCTCATCGCTAATTGAGATTTCCCCGTCAATATATTCTCCGACAAAAAATACATAGAAGAATTTAATATCTTTGTTAAAACGACTGAATTTAGCGCCAGCAAAATGTCGGCCAAGAGAGACTGGTTCTGGAGAAAGGCGAAACTTTATGTCACCAGCCTCTTCTTTTATCTCCCTAGACAACACTTCCATAAAATCTAAATCAAATTCATCAGCGTCAATTCTGCCTCCCGGAAAGTCATTTTCACCCCGATAAGAAGAGTCTTCTTTTGTGCGTAGAACTAAAACTTCTCCATTTTTGTTCTTTAAAATAACCTTGAGAGATACTTGATAAACGCCCCTTTCTTTTGACATATAAAATAATGATAAATTTTAATTATATTTCAACTAAACTCTTTATTTATCCTAACAAACTATCGTTATTAATAAAAGAGTCGGGCAAAAAATAGAGGCTTATTAATTATTCAAGTCCATGAACATCGTTGACACTTAATAACAAAAATGTTAAACTCATTAAAATGAACCTTAAAAATATAAACTTTAAACATACCCCGAAGGAGGGGGAAACAGCATGAAAAATCTAAAGGAGGCAGGAAAGGAAAATTATATTTTCCTAAACGAATCCAGGCCGATATTAGTATTAGCCGCGAGCGCATTAGCCAAAGAGTTGGGAAGCGCAATATGTATTCCCACCTCACTTAATATGTTAGACCGGGATATAAACATATTAGAGCTGGGCTCAAACTCCAACCTCTTTATCCTTGGTATCGGGCCAAGCGACGAAGAAGAAGATGACTATATTTATCAAATCCTTAAAAAACATAAGGACAAAATAAAATTATGGTTAAGTAATCACCCAGTGGGAATATTCCTGGAGTATTCCGAAGAATACCAAACTCTGGTTACCCATTACCAAGCTGGAACTTGTTTACCGGCGCTAATGCATCTCAACATAACTTTTCCTAAATCGTGGCTTGACGCTAATCATCTTCTGGAGATGAATCCGCTATGGAAAGAGAGCAACGAGGATGAAAGGACGCTGATAAGATGCGCGAAGATTTTCAAAATAAAATCTATTTTCGAAAAAAATACGGGAGAAAAAATAGCCACCAAGAACATCGCGGGAAAGGCCATAGAAGAAATCCTAAATGGAACAGAAAATCGCGAATTAAGCGTATTTGCGAATTTATACACTGGGATGTTGAAGATGACGGAAGCGACAAAAAACTATTTGCTATTTACCAGGACAAAAAAAATGTCCGTAAGAACAATTAGTCCATATTTGATTGACTTCGACTGCATTGCTCAGTCGACGAAAAGTATCAGCCCTTACCATGTTGAATACACATTCTTCGGAAATACCTATTCTCTGTTTGTTAACGACGGAAAAATAATTTCTCATCACAAATCGAAAGAAATAGGTATTTATAATAACAAAACCTCGACCGGATAGTCGAGGTTCTTTTTTTGCCTCAAATTATTTCTGATGTTTTCTTAGCTGTCCGCAAGCAGCGGAAATATCCGAACCAAAACTCAAACGAACCGTAGTGGCCACTCCCTTGTCTTCGAGAATTTTTTTAAAATCCTCAACTTTTTCTTTTGAAGACGCTCTAAACTTTCCTGTTTCATTATAGGGAATCAAATTAATTAAATATAAAGGGCGTTTCATTAAACTGGCTAATTCTAGAGCCTCTTTTTCACTGTCATTTACATCCTTAATCATTAAATATTCAAACATCACTCGCCTCCCAGTTTTCTGAATATAATCATCGACCGCTCGAAGTAAATCATGAAGAGAATATTTTTTGGCAATCGGCATTAACTTATAGCGCAAACTGTCATTAGGCGCATGAAGCGAAATCGCTAAATTAATTTGTATTTTTTCTCCAGTAATTCTTTTTATTCCCTCAATTACGCCAGCGGTTGAAACTGAAATACGACGAGCGCCAATATTTAAAGTTTCCGGATTATTAATAAACTTAACTGCCTTAATAAACTCAAAATAATTCAAAAACGGTTCTCCCATCCCCATAAAAACAATATTATCAACTTTTTCATCCTTCCCTTCTTGTTTTAAAATTCTTGACCAAAAAACGACTTGTTCAATAATTTCTTCGGCAAATAAATTACGATCGAACCCTGATTGTCCGGTCGCACAAAAAGCACAGTTCAAAGGACAGCCAATCTGGCTCGAAACACAAACTGTATTTCGCGCATTTTCCGGTCTTTCTCCGGCTCTATTTTTAATCCCTTTCTGACGAATTAAAACAGTTTCTACGACCGATTCATCTTCAAGCGTAATCAAAGCTTTTTCGCTTCTGTTTTTACTATTATTCTTAAATATTTTTGCCTTAATTTCTAAGGGGCATTCTTTCTCCAGCTCTTCTCGCAAAGCCTTTGATAAACTTGATGCCTCACTCCAAGAAGAAATAAAATCTTGAAACAAAAATTTATTTACTTGCGCAAACCGATATTTCGGACCATCAGCTAATACTTTTGATAAATTGCTTAAATTCATATAAATTATTATTTACGCTTTAAAGTTATTTTAACAATTTCGCTCTTATTGAGTGTGCGCATCGCCGGGCCCCATGTCCCTGTTCCGCTAGTTACAATCAAAGAAAAGTCTTCTTCTTGAAAAAGACCGTAGCTATAACCTTTATAAGCTAGGCTCGCTAAAAAATTGAAAGGAAATAGTTGACCGCGATGAGTATGTCCGGAAAGTTGAAGGTCAATCGCCGCGTTTTTAGCTAAGGCAATATTTTTTGGCTCATGAAATAAAAGAATGCTAGGCAGCTCTTTGGTGTAACCAACATTTTCCAAAATTGCTCCCTCTAAATCAAAGTCTTGATTAAATGAATAATTAATCCCAATAATCTGAAGACCATTAACAATAGCCATTTTATTATCGAGCACAATTACTGGGTTTTCTTTTAATAGATTCTTAGTTCTTTCAAACCCTAAATACAAATCATGATTGCCAAACGAATAATAAGTTCCTTGCGGTGCTTGTAATTTTGAAAATGGACTGTTAAGCCAAGAAAACTCCGTTTCCATCCCATCAAAAAGATCACCAGTAATAAAAACAGCTTCAGGTTTTAAAGTGTTTATCTTATTAATAACGCGTAAGAAAAACTTCTCGCGATATACCGGCCCAAGATGTACATCAGAAATTTGAACAACGGTTTTATTATCCCAGAACTCCGGCAAATCCTTGATATAGACTTCATATTCTTTAACAGCCGGCGCATAAGCATTATACATTCCCCAAAGTGATAGCAAGCTTACCCCAAGCACTAAAATGCATTTTAGAGCTAAAACCGATAAAGAAAAGCCAAAGATCAATCCAATAGATTTTATAATTAAAATAAGGAGTAAAATTAAGCAAATATTAAGCAAAATTCCCAGCCAAAAACCAGAAAAAATATAATAGCATCTCGTTACGATATTATCATACTGATGTACTAAAAAAGAAGAAAGAATTATTGAGGCAAACAAGAAAAACAGAATAACGGCTAAAATTAATTTGGCTTTTAAATTAGTCAACCCTAAAAATCCAATTGTGGCAAAAAAGAATAAAATATGCCCGACAAAAACGACTAAAGCGGAAAAAACAAAAAATACTATCTGCATCATACAATTAAAATATATTTAACCTTAAGCCGACTCCTGAGCGGCTTATTTTTTTATTTATTTAAAAAAGGAAAAACTGAGAACTCACAATCATTTAGTAATTCCGACTCAATCTCCATCAAACGATTATATTTCGCCGTTCTTTCCGAACGAACTGGGGCACCTGTCTTAATTTGACCCGTCCCAAGTGCAACAACTAAATCAGCAATAAAAGTATCTTCTGTTTCTCCGCTCCGATGAGAAATAACCGAAGTAAATCCGGCCCCCTTAGCCATCAAAACCGCTTCGATGGTTTCACTTAAAGTACCAATTTGGTTTAATTTAATTAAGATTGAATTAGAGGCTTTTTCGGCAATTCCTCTTTCTAGTCTCTTAATATTGGTCACATATAAATCATCTCCAACAACTTGAACCTGATTATTATTAAGATCCATAAACTTCTTAAAACTATCCCAATCGTCCTCAGCAAATATATCTTCAAAAGAATAAATCGGATATTTCTTTTGCAAATCAGAATAAAACAAAATTAATTCCTCGCCACTAACTGTCTTCCCTTCTTTTTTTAAGTGATAAGCCCCGTCTTGATAGAATTCAGTCGCGGCCGCATCGATGCCAAAAATAATATCTTTACCTAACTTATAGCCAGAAAGTTCAAGCGCCTCTTGTAAAAGAATAAACGGCTCCTCATTACTTGAAACATTAGGCGCAAAACCTCCTTCGTCACCGACGGAAATACTATAATTTTTGTTTTTTAAAACTTTCTTCAGACTATGATATATTTCCGCGCACATTTTCACTGCTTGTTTAATATTTTTAGCTCCGACTGGCAAAATCATATATTCTTGAATATCAGTCGCCCAGTCGGCGTGTTTCCCACCATTTAAAACATTCATCATCGGAATCGGTAAATAGTATTTACCTTTAAAATCAGGATTAAATTTACTCAGATATCTATATAAAGGCAAGTTTAAAGCATTAGCAGCCGCTCGACAAAGTGCCAAGGAAACGGCCAAAATCGCGTTAGCCCCTAAATTAGCCTTATTCTCCGTACCGTCAAGCTTTATCATTATTTCGTCAATTTCTGCTTGATTCTCCGGATTCAAGCCAAGTAAAGCTGGGGCAATTTTATTTTCAATATTACTAATTGCCTCTAAAACGCCATTGCCATTAAAACACTTAGGATCATTGTCGCGCAGTTCCACCGCTTCGTAAGAGCCGGTTGAGGCACCAGACGGGACCATGGCTGAACCCTTAACGCCATTATCTAATGTAACGGTAGCGGAAATAGTTGGATTGCCCCGGGAATCTAAAACTTCCAGCGCTTTAATATTTTGTATTTTCATATTTTATTATTTAACAAATAATACAGTCTTTATTAACATAAGACTCCGTTCTTTCAATAACTCTTTTAAGCATTTTAACCGCCGCAAACGCATAATCTCCGACCGCCGTTTCATCCGACAACATTACCGCGTCAGCTCCATCTAAAACAGCGTTCGCAATATCACTAACCTCAGCCCTGGTTGGACTCTGATTTTTAATCATCGAAGTCATCACTTGAGTAGCAATTATAGAGGGGGTCTTATGCCAATGAGAGTGCCTAATTAAATTCTTCTGGACAATCGGCAATTCTTCAATCGGCGTTTCAATCCCTAAATCGCCACGCGCAATCATAATTAAATCTGAAGCAATAATAATGCGATCAATATTCTTTAAAGCGATCGCTCTTTCAATCTTAGAAATAATTTTAATTTTTTTATTTTTACCCAATAATTTCCGAAGTTTTAAAACGTCATTAGCAGTTTGCACAAACGAAAGACCAACATAATCCATTCCGACACTAAGACCGAACTTCAAGTCCTTAATATCTTTTGGCGTCAAGCCTCCGGCTTTTAAATTAGTATTTGGAACATTAATCCCTTTATGGGAAGACAAAAGCCCGCCATGAATTACCTCGGCCTTAATCATTTTCCCGCTTACATCTAAAACAATAAGTTCTATTTCTCCGTTACATAAAAACAACGGCTGTTTTTTCTTAATATCTTTAGCAAGCTCTTTATTGTCTATCGGAATAATTCCCCCTTTTTTATAAGGCTCCTCGGAATAAGCAAAAGTATATTTTTCGCCATTACTTAATATTAACCCCGCTTCCGGCATTTTTCCAACCCTAATCCTTGGCCCTTGTAAATCGAGTAAAATGGAAACCTTTTTATCCAACTTTTGGTTGTAATCCTGAATTAACCCATATATCCTTCTATATTGTTCATAGCTAGCATGGGAAAAATTAACTCTAATAATATCGGCTCCAGCCTGAATAAGCCCCAATAATTTTTCCGGGCTTTCACTTTTCGGGCCAATCGTCACAATAATTTTTGTATACATATAAAAAGTAAAAAATAAGTATTAGAATTCTCATGCAAGCTTAGGCCATTATAAACTACTTTATGATTTTTGTTAAGAGCCTGACTATTTTTTAAACAACCCGGCCAACAAATTCTGATAAAATTCTAGATTGTTTAAACTGGCCATTTTTTGACCAAGAGGCTCATTCATTTTAAAAAGATGATGTAGATAAGCCTTGGTATGTACTCTAAGCTCTGAAATTCGACTATATTTGTTAATCGCCTTAAAATCTTTAACAAACTGAGCATTATTAATATTAATTGTTTTATTTTTTAAAAATAGGCGCCCATGCCTTCCCTCACGAGTAGGAATAACGCAATCAAACATATCCCAACCCATCGCGGCACAACGCTTTATATCCTCTGACGTGCCAATCCCTAGGGCAAAGCGCAAAGATTCGCGCGGGATAAACTCGGCTGTTTTCTGCAAAACTGTTTTTAGAAAATTTCCTTTTTCATCAATTGGTCTCGCTCCAAAGCCATAACCATCAAATCCAATCTTTACCAATTCTTTAGTGCAACGCTCGCGTAAGTCAATTTCCGCGCCACCTTGAATAACAGAAAATAGTAATGGCCGCTTAGACGCGCTAATTTTTCTTTTTTTGATTTGTTTTAGATATTCTTGTTTACATCTTTTTGCCCAAGCAATAGTTCTTTCCACCGCTTTTTCTAAATCACGACGAGAAAACTCATTTGGTGGACAATCATCCAAACAAACAATCATATCTGTTCCTAAATCAAACTGAATCTGGATAGACTTCTCAGGACTTAATTCGTGCCGAGATCCATCCAGCGGAGACCGGAAAGTCACTCGCTCATCACTGATTTTTCCCATTTTCTTATTACGATGAACCAACGAGAAAACTTGGTATCCGCCGGAATCAGATAAAAGTGGCCCGGTCCAATCCATAAATTTATGAATACCACCGGCCTTCTTGATAACATCTAACCCGGGTTGTAAATAGAGATGAAAAGTATTAACAACTAAAACCTCGGTTCCCGTTTCTTTGATTTCTCTATTATTAATCAATTTCAAAAATCCACGCGTGGCATCGGGCATAAAAAACGGTGTTTTAATTAAACCATGCGCTGTTTTTATTCTACCGAATCGAATTCCAGATTTGTCCTGTTTTATAATTTCAAACATAATAATTATTCAACTCGACCTGAATTATTCAAGCCAGCGATATCGTCGTCTTCTAATTTGGTAGTTTTAGGATCCGTCTTTTTGCGAATTATATCTTTTGTTTCCGTATCCATAGCTGAAACAGATGAGCCGGGAGATAAAACAAGAATTTTATTTCGATCATTTTCAGTTGGTGAAATCATAATTCCAAATTCCGCGTCAGCGCGATAAACAGAAACCGGCAATCGTCCGATATCCCAAATGACTTGATGGTTCACTTGATCATAATAAATACTTCCTACATTAGTACTAGCCTTTTCATCAAAATACACTTGACTTGGTAAAGACAAGATAACACGTGTTTCACTTAACTCATGAAGATTATTTTTAACCGTCCAATAGACGACAAAACTGCTTTTTTCAGAAACTTTCGGTGGGAGCGGTCCCGTCCCGACTGGCACATTATCATCATTAAAATATCTTATTTTTTCGACCAACGATAAGTCACTATTAATCCGACTAGTAATAGTATTGCTTTTATTTTCTTCTCCCTTAATTGCTTTGTTATCAAAACTATACTGAGCGTAAGAAACAAGTTCCAGATTTTTTCCTAAATCAATCTCTTGATAGGGTTTTAAATTAACCGTAAAACTAATTTCACCCTCTTGTCCCGGTTTTATCTCGGCCAATTCCGGAATTTCATTTTTAGTCCAAACAATTGCGCCAGCCGAACGGAGTTCTCCCCTTTTTTCCAAATTAAGAGAATCCCAATCCAAAAAATCTCCTTGTAAAACAGCCATAATTGCCATATCTCTAAAAGTATTTTTTCCTTTATTGCTATAACTTAAAGTATAATTGAGAGATTCGCTAAAATTCAAAGCTCCATCATTTTTTTCTCCGTTTAAAAATAGCATTAAATTTAAATCATTATCAATTATTTCTGGTTTAATTACTTTTTCCCAAAAAACGTAAGACTGCCCATCTTCCATCTTTTTTTCTAAATGAACTTTTATTTCCGCTAAATCATTTTTCTCGCTTGCCTTATACTTGAATAATACTTCTTGACGATCTAACCCTTCCGCTAAATTACTAACTTGCCAACTCAAAGCACCGCTTTTAGTAAGGGCGATATTTTTAACTTCAGCTCCTTCATCTTTTGTTTTAAGCTGACTCTCCGTGCTACTGGCCAAATCTAAACTAATATTTTCCGGTAAAATAAAAGAGATATTAAAATCGCCAAAATAATTATCAGTAATATCGGAAAAAATTATTTTTAATTCATTTTCTGAATTTAAAAATACCGTATTGGCTGTTTCCGAATCGACGGTAAATCCTAAATCTTCAATTTCAACTGAAATAGAGTCTTCTTTCTTATACTCGCTTGAGTAATTAAGGGGGGTATAGCTTAAACGGCCAGAAATAATATTAACGGAACCAGGTTTGGCAATTAATTTACCGGTTATAACAATACTTCCCCGAGTTCCGGCTGCTAAATCAGGTAAACTAAAACCGTAATTACCAATCTGCGGATTAAGCGATGAATCGCCATAAATAAAATTTTCAGGATATTTAAGCTCTAAATATATTTTGGTAAAATTAAATTTAGTTGGATTATAATAATCGACACTATAAGAAAAATCCTCACCGGCTAAAATCTTTTCTGGAGCGGTGATTTTAAGTTCCATTGCATTAACGTCATTACTGCGACTAAAAAAATAGAAATAGACAAAATATATAGCCAAGGCTAAAATTGCAACGATAAATAATTTACGAAAAAAGCGCACAATAAACAATTGGCGTTTTTTCTTGTTCATTTTTGTAACGTTAATTAAATCCCCTTGTTTATTGCGATAAATCTCCGAAAGATTGGAATCGATTTCCTGATGTCTTATTTCACGATTAACAACTTTCTCAAAACTCCTGACTTCATGCTCGGTGGGAAGAGGTCTTTCGACAAAAGAAGATAAACTTGATGTTTGCTGTTTATCAATTCTAAATTGTGTACCCTTCTTTTTGTTTTCTTCTGACATATAATTAAATAAAAGCTATAAATAATTTTTCTATTTTTCTTCAGTCTTCTCAAGAAGTACCGAATAATATTTATCGGAATTAAGCTGATCGCTTATCTGCCAACCCTTAGCTCCCTCCAGTTGTTCCGGGTAACGCCAAAAAATATTTAGTCCTTGCGGCAAGATTAAACTACTTGAAAACTCGCTTGGTTTAGCTCCAGGCTGTTTTTGGACTAATAAAGAGTACGGAACTAAATTATTTGAATCGGGATTTAAAAACTTATTAGTCAAACTAAGCCAAGAAGAATTATTATTCTCTAAACGATTAGATAAATTTATTTTTAATTTATATCTTAAAACTACCGTAACGGTTTCCCCCGGATCAACCATTAACCAATTAGCAAAAACTGTTTTATTGTTTTCCGCGTAGATTTTAGTTCCACTTTTTGAATCTGTCGTTGCTAGTAATTCATTATTTAAAAGAATATTCCTTTCCCAAGAAGAATCTGGTTTTTCCATTAAGTATTTTGGATCAGGCGATCTAAAACCATTAGCAGAAATAAGTTCGCTTCCAAGTGGAACATAAATACGAAGCCAGTCGACATTTCTGACGCCTGTTAAAACTTCATTTTTTGTTCCCGCATGCGTTCGCTGAATTTTAAGAGTATTAACAATCTCTCCACTGGAGCTGACTTCGCTGAAATGTTCAATTTTTTCTTTCATCTTACGATCAGATTTTTGTCCGGCAATATTAGTATTTACTACCATTAAATAATCATACTTATTTTCTTTAATTTCTCCAGTAAAATTATAACGCGACATCTCCGCTTGCAATTCTGGATCGGTAAAATAAAATAATATTTGCTTCTCCGACA
>Ga0265297_10001743_pt1 | contig 48594 bp, 48 predicted proteins | sample Munlanlwell13791_FD_192502 | JGI IMG/M metagenome (GOLD analysis project Ga0265297, IMG submission 192502) | Leachate microbial communities from a municipal landfill in Southern Ontario, Canada - Leachate well 137-91 | ecosystem: Engineered > Solid waste > Landfill > Unclassified | place...
CCAAAATTTTAACGGATGCCGCAACGAGCGCGGCGAGGCGACAAGCCGAGCAGCGAGTGCGGCGCCGACACCTCCAAAATTTTAACGGATGCCGCAACGAGCGCGGCGAGGCGACAATAAAAAGGGGAGGTACTTATATGGAAATATTATTTACTATCCTGTTTTTAATTTTCTGGCTGGGTTTTCTTTTTCTTATGGGCTTGATGTGGTGGAAAATCGTTAAAAAGACAGGTTACCACGGAGCATTAGGTATCTTGTTTCTAGTTCCGATCGCCAATATCGTTATGATGGCGGTATTAGCGTTTAAAGAGTGGCCGGTTCGAAAAGAATTAAAATCAAGGGGAGGGGAGATAAAGCCTTCCGCTTCTTTACCTACTCCTCTAATTGTAGTAATAGTTATATTAACCGTGCTGCCGATATTAGCTTTATTTACGCTTGCCGCTCTCCCGAATTTATTAAGGACTGAAATCACTGCCAATGAAGCTGCCGCAAAAGCTACTGTTAGGACAATAGCTACGGCAGCAGAGGCTTATTCGGCTGTAAATAACGGGCAGTACCCCTTAAGCGAAACGGATCTTAAAAAAGCCAATTATATAGCTGAATATTACGATAAAACCACAAAAGACGGCTATGTTTATTCTTTAGATTTAAATAAAGACGGCTATGAAATAGTGGCTGCGCCGCAGGCATGCGACGCCACAGGAACAAAAGTTTTTATAGCTGAAAAGGGCGGGAATATATCGGAAAAGGATTGTGAGTAGGTAAGATTTTGTTAAGTAAATAATTAATGTGGTTTCTCCGCCTCGTAAGATATGCCAAAATTCTCTTCGTTACCTTCGGTAACTTTGATAATTTTGGCATACTCGGCGGAGTCTCGCTAGATAAAAGATTAAGGTGCTCGAGGAGAGGTGGCAGAGCGGTCGAATGCGCGCGCTTGGAGAGCGCGTGATCGCAAGATCCCAGGGTTCGAATCCCTGCCTCTCCGCTGATTTTTCTCGTTGAAAGAGGCGGTACAAGAGGTGGTTATAACGCAACCTGTTGAAAGACAGACGGGTTGCGTTTTGTTTTTGTATGCTTTTACAGGACTATACCCAGGTACAATTGATTCCATTTTAAACACTTCTATAATAGATAGGATGAAGACTCCGGGCCTTAAAACAGCTATTCCTGAGGTAGCCAGCGGTACGCTTACCACTGCCGACAATAAGAAAATATCATTCCAGCATTTTAAGAATGGCGGCCTCGCCGTTATCATTATCGCGCATGGTTACTATAATAGTAAACAGTGCGTGGTTTTGCAGCAACTGGCTCAGGCGCTTGGGGAAAAGTACGATATTTTTATGTTTGATTTTCGCGGGCATGGAAAAAGCAGCGGCGTATTTACCTGGACAAGCCGGGAAGGGAATGATTTACGGGCGGTATTAGATTTTATTGCTCCGCGATACTCTAAGATCGGATTGATCGCTTTTTCTGCCGGAGCAAGTATTAGTATTAATGTCCTTGCTCATGATAAACGCGTGAATAGCATTATCTGTGTCAGCGCCCCTTCAGATATGTCGAAAATTGATTACTGGGTATGGGCCCTTGATTGGAAAGGGGACGTGGTCTATACTTTATTTCATCCTAGGGGAAGGATTGGCAAAGGAGTGCGGCCGGGGCCATTTTGGCTGGCCAAGGAAAGGCCTATTGATAACGTAGGTAAAATTACCATTCCGATCATGTTTATACACGGCAGCCGGGATTGGGTAATCAGGCCGTGGCATTCCGAGGCTCTCTACCAAAAAGCAGGCGGGATAAAGAAAATCATTTCTATCAAAAACGGGCCGCACGCAGAGTACTTGATACGGGATTACCCCGAGCGATTCTTAGCGGAAGTAAGAAATTGGTTCCTGGATACATTATGAAGAATGAAGATTTAGTCATCCATAAGATATTTGCTCAAATTTCTTCTAGATTTCAAGATAAGATATGCCTGCAAATAAAAAAAGGCCCTACCTGGGAGAGATGGACATATGGTCAAACAGAAGATCTCTCTTTAAGGGTAGGAGCGTTTCTTATAAATGAGGGTTTTAAAAAAGGCGACTTCGCGGCTATATGTATAGAGAATCGGCCGGAATGGGCAATAATCTATTTAGGCATTGTGGCTTCCGGCCTGGCCTGTGTCCCTTTGGATCCACAGTTGACCGCGCAAGAAATAGAAAATCTCATCAATGACTGCTCCGCAAAGATCATATTCGTCTCTCAGGCCGTTTTTCAGACAAAAAATATTAATAAGATAAAATCCGGGTTGAACAAAATCGTTATACTGGACCTGGATATTAATAAAGATAATCTTATCGGCTTAGCGCAGGTCAAATCTACATTGTATGAGGGGCTTACTTGGCCAGAGGTCATTCCTGAAGATATCGCTTCGCTTATCTATACATCAGGCACCACAGGCTCGCCAAAAGGGGTAATGCTCACCCATAAAAATTTTTGCTCTGATTTTCAAAGTATCGACAAACTGAAACTCTTCTCGGACAAAGATACTTTCATATCCATATTGCCACTGCATCATGCCTACCCTTTTATGATCACGCTGCTAACGCCTCTTTTTTGCCGCGCACGGGTCACTTATACTTCAGGCCTTAGGAGTGATGAATTGCTGAATTTGATGAGAGAGGCCGGGGTAACGGTATTGGTAGGGGTACCGCAACTTTTCTCTATCTTTTTTACGAATATATCAGAGAAGATAAAGAAGATACCGTTAATCTTCAGGATACCTCTTTTAGGGCTGATAGAGATATTATGGCAGATAAGAAGGTTTAGCGGGATAAATTTAAGCAAGCTGGTTCTATCAAAGATACACCGGGCATTCGGGCAAGATTTAAGATTTTTTGCCTGCGGGGGCGCAAAGTTAAATGAAGAAGCGGCGAGATTTCTCATGAAGATCGGCTTTACGGTACTTGAGGGATACGGGCTTACCGAAACATCTCCGGTGGTAACCTTTAATCCATTAAAGAGGCAGAAGATCGGTTCTGTCGGCAGAGTGATCCCGGATGTAGAATTAAAGATCGATAATCCCGACGCAAGCGGTATGGGCGAGGTGGTGATCAAGGGCCCTAATGTTATGAAAGGCTATTACAGGAGAGCGGAGGAGACCTTAAGTGTTTTAAAGGACGGCTGGCTTTACTCCGGAGACCTGGGTTATATAGATAAAGACGGGTATCTTTATATTACAGGAAGGAAGAAAGAGCTGATTGTTTTAAGTTCCGGCAAAAACATTTATCCAGAAGAAATAGAATCCTATTATACTAAGAGCCCGCACATTAAAGAAATATGCGTTCTTGGCATAGGCGCAGCGGAAGAAGAGAGGCTGGCTGCCGTGGTAGTGCCCGACACTGGCTATTTCCGCAAGGTTGGGGAGGTCGATCTTAATAGCGTGATCAGGTGGGAGTTGGAGAATTTATCTCAAGGTACCGCTCCCTACAAACGCATCAAGGGCTATATTATTGCAAAGGAAGACTTACCGCGCACGCGGTTAGGCAAGATAAAAAGGTATGAAGTTAAGAACAAATATCTGGATGAGCTTAAGGGTATAAAGTTAAAAGGCGCGATGGAGGAGATTCCCGCTACAGATGAGGATCTCAGGCTGCTTTCTTCCGGCGTCGGCAGGAAGATAATCGAGGCCCTGAAAAAAAGCGCGAAGTTAGAAAGACAGGTATACCCGGCCGATCATATCGAATTGGACCTCGGTATCGATTCGTTGGGCCGCGTAGAACTGATAATAGCCTTAGAGCAGGCGTTTAACATTCGCATACCGGATGAGCTAATGACTAAGGTCTTTACTGTTAAAGAGCTTATTCTCGAGATAGAAAGGCTGGTTCCAGGCGAAGGGGTTCAAAACGAGCCCATTCTACAGGCCAAGAGCCAGACTTTATGGAATGAGATCTTAAACGAAGAGCCCGCCGAAGGTATAATAAAAAAGGTAAATCTAGCGCCAAACCGGATGACAATCTTAGGGATGCTGCTCTTCGCTGAAATTTTACGCCTTTTATTTAAGGTGATCTGGGGCTTGAAGGTTTGCGGAACAGAAAATATTCCGAGGACAGGAAAGTGTGTTCTGTGCGTTAACCACGGCAGTTACCTGGACGCGTTTATTGTTGAGGCTTCTATGCCCGCGAGTTTACGAAAGGGCCTTTTCTTCATCGGTTTTAGAGCCTATTTCGAACAGCCCTTCATTAAAAATATCATAAAATATATCAGGGTTATTCCCATTGACCCGGGTATGCACTTCGTGGAAGCTATGCAGGCATCTTCTTATGTTCTCAAGAATGGTAAGATGGTCTGTATCTTCCCGGAGGCCCAAAGAACTATTGATGGAAATATTAAAGAATTCAAAAAAGGGGTCGGGATATTGGCAAAAGAGCTCGATATCGCGCTGGTCCCTGTATTAATAACAGGTTCATACGAATCCTGGCCGAGGACAAAGCCGCTTCCCAGGCCGCATCCGATCAGGATAACTTTTGGCAGGCCTTTTAATTCTAACGAACTTAAAGATAATGGGCTAGAATTGGGTGCCAAAGATGAATATGAAGCAATAGCCCTGGGCATAAGGCAAGAGGTTATGAAGCTTCAAGATTCTTTTTCCAAAACAGAACGTGCTAAATCTTTAAGTTTAACGAAGTCCGCTGGTTGATAATTAGTTGTTTCTATAGGAGGGAGGATCTTTAACTTGGCGGAAGTTTTAGTGGTGAATATCCAACTGCCCTTGGGTATGGCTGTACCGGTTCCTTCAAACAATATTGGCAATATCGGCACCCGTTCTTTTATCGCCAGCTTAAACGCGCCGTTACGGAAATCGCCCATCTCGCTTGTTTCGCTGCGTGTCCCTTCCGGAAAGAAAAGTATAGATATCCCGCCGCCTAACCAATGGCTTGCTTCCCGGTAAACTTTCTTTATACTGCTTAGATTGCCTCTCTCTAGCTTTATGTGTTTGGCCAGCGCCATTGACCATCCGACAAAAGGTATTTTAAATAAGCTCTCTTTAGCGACCCATTTGAATTGCATTTTTATCTGATAGGCGAGTACGATATCAGCCAGGCTCTGGTGATTGGCTATTATTATATAGGTACGTTTTTTATCGATATTGTTTAAGCCGCTTATTTCAACATTCCAATAAGGGTTGAGCGCGATAACCGCATCCGACCACCAGAAGCACTGCATGTGCGTAAAGGCGCGTTTTTTGTCAAACGGATAAAGAAGGACAGCGCATAATAGCATTGCTAAGTACAAGGCAATGGTAAGTATGGATCCTACTGTCCAGATGAGCATTGATAAAAGGATTTTTTTCATAAGGCATATCATAAATTATAATGGGCAGATTGTCAAGAAGGTAACTATTTGGTAGCGGATGAGTTTATATCATATTTTCGATCAGTAATTGAATGTTATCGTGTAATTCTTTGGCGATCTGGTGGGCCAGGGCAGAAGGGTTTTTCTGATACGGCTCAACATAGGGGTCCAGGTCAAGGGAAGGGCCGATGCGCACGAAGGCATTCCGGTTACCGAGGGGATGGGGAGTTTTGAGCTTGAATACTTCACGTTCAAGCTTCATAATTGTTTCGGCCAACCGTTCTTCTGAAGGAGTAAGGTCTATATATTGCGGCTGCCATCCTGTCATTTGGATGGTTTCCTTTAAATCTTTAATGCTATTTTGAAGCCCTATCCTGGTTTCGGAGCTAAAAAGTTTATTTCGGCTCAACTGGTCGCGCAGAAAGAAAATTATTTTCTGCGCGCGGTCAACGAACTGCGCCTTGGGATCGACCTGAAGCTGCGGATATTTCGTCTCGACCTTGGAAAGCAGCGCGGCCTGAGTGAGCCCTACCTGTTCTTTAAGCCGTGCCAGTTGTTCGGAAATTATTTGGGTGCGGTCGATGAGTTCCTGGCGCTTTATAATCTTTACCATAATGCTGATGATTTTTTCCTGAAAGGTGAGAAAGTTTTCCTGTATCAACAGGCGTTTTTCAATGGCGTGGATTTTTTTCCCCAAGATCAATCCTATCGGTTGGCGGTAACGATATTTAATGGCGACCGGCAAGAGATATGCCGTCCAGGAAGGATTTATCTCCCGAGTTTCAGTTATAGCCTGTAAACCTATATGGACAACTCCTGTTTTAAAAGGTTGCACCAGGTCATTTAAATATGAAATCTCTCCCTCTGGAAACATGACCAGGGTATCCTGCCCTTTTTTGACGACGTCAACCGCATAGCGCCTTGCCGCTTGGTCACCGCCACCCCTTTCGACCGAGAAATCTCCCAGGCGCTGTAACAGCCAACCATAGAGGCCATGCCATTCTTCAAAAGCTTCGGCATTAATCATGTAGGTGAATCGACGATGGCAACGGCGAGAAAGCTCGATACATACTCTGGGGTCCATTTCGTCAGAGTGGTTAACTGTCAGTATTAAACCAGAACCTTTTGGGATGTTTTTAAGGATTTCAAGGTCGCGCGGATCGAGGCGCAGGCGATTATGCCTTGCAAGGTCAAGGGCGTTCCAGAGCTGGACTATCCATATGATCCAACGGCAGTGCTTGGCAGGACGAAAACCTGTTTCCAGATTGGCGGGAAAATCAGTGGATTCCATATCGCTTGCTACTTTCCTATCTTTTAAATAAAAGAATTTAACGAATAAATTATATCATACCTAAAGATAGGTGACAAGGCTCAGTTCTCTACTTACCGATGTGTCAGAGAGATATACCTCATAAAATACCTTATTTTAATGCCGCGTCAATTATACCCAAGTACAATTGATTCTATTTCCAATACTTCTATAATATCAGCATGAAGTTAGAAGAATTGCATCCTCTGGGGAATTAGAGCTTATTTTAAGAATAAGGAGGTGAAGTATAATGGGTGAACACAATTGTTACAAGAACGATGTACAGGAGTGTATCAAGAAAAAAGCTTATGAATTATGGGAAAAGGATGGACGCAAGCAGGGCCGCGATATGGATCATTGGCTAAATGCTGAAAAGGCCGTGAAGATCCGGATTAAGAAATAATATTCAAAAACCGGGCAGAGCAAGAAAGCGAGGGTGATCGATATATGAAAATACTCTATGTGGCAGGGGCAGTGTTATTTTTAGCGTCACAATTTCTATGCCAAGCGTACGCGATAGAACTTTGCGAACCGCAGGATTATTATAATCTCGCGGATTCAGCTAAGTGCAAAATAAAATACAATAAAGCGGGCAGCCAAAGCGACTCCCGGGAACGCGTATTTGAAATTCTAAAAAACTATCCCTATGAGCAAAAGGATAAGTTTATAAGATTATTGCAAAGAAAGATCGAGCTTATAGATAATCATATAACACAACAACAGGGGCGAGGGCAGACAGAAAAATCCAGGGCTAATATCAGTAAGCTTGAGCAGACAAAGCAGGGTCTTTCCAGGCAGTTAGGGATGGTAAATGCCGCTACCCGGGATAATTGGGTTAGTGTGAGAGACCAGGCGCGTAAGGCGCTTGAAGAAGCAGCGCAAAGGCTTCGCGAAATTAAGTGAGAATAAGCCCGTACTTAAGGTGTGGAAAAATAAGGAAGGGAAACGATGAGCAATGAGAAGATTGAAAGTGCATCTGTGTGTGTCCTGCCGCCATTACCCTACGCGGATAACGCGCTGGCCCCAGCGATCTCCGCGAATACGATTAGTTTCCACTATGGTAAGCATCACAAGGCATATGTTGATAACCTGAATAAGCTGGCAGTAGGGACTGAATTTGCTGATCTGCCGTTAGAGAAAATTATCACCGCGACAGCCGGCAAAGCGGATAAAACTGCGATTTTTAATAATGCATCGCAAGTGTGGAACCACGCGTTTTACTGGAATAGTTTGACTCCGAATGGTGGCGGCGAACCACTCGCAGCATTAAAAACAAAAATCGAGGCTTCTTTCGGAAGCGTGGATACCTGCAAGAAAGAGCTGGCGGCTGCGGCAACTACCCAGTTCGGCAGCGGCTGGGCGTGGCTGGTGCTGGATGGAGATAAACTCAAGGTGATTAAGACTGGTAATGCGGATTCACCTTTAACCAAAGGTGTAAAGCCGCTATTGACCATAGACGTGTGGGAACATGCCTACTACCTGGATTATCAGAATCGCCGTGTGGACTATATCAATGCTGTTCTGGATAAACTGATCAATTGGAGTTTTGTGGCGGAGAATATTAAGTAACATTTTATTATAAAAAGTAAAAGTATTCTTATAGGGGACGTTTTCTATGTTTTTAGATGGCGGAAATAGAAACGTCCCCTAGTTTTTTCCAATAAGAAATTATTTGCAAAGGTTTCTAGCGTATTGTAAAATATAGGTTATCTAGGTCTAGGGAATACTTCCCGATGGGTGAAAAAGACCGGTAAACAACTATAAATGAAAAAGAAAACGAAAAAGCCAGCATTTAGGAATAAAATCAGAAACAGGGAACGCCTGCGTCTTGAAGGGCTAGTCTTGCAACAAGCTGATGAGCTAAAAGTTAAAAATGGGCAATTAAGAAATGGGGCAGAGAAACAGATAAGGTCAGAAGAGCAAATCCATATTAGTACCAAAGCCATGGAATCTACCGCCGACGGTATCTTTATCTTTGATGCCCAGCATCCCGGTTTTCCTGTTATTTATGCCAACCAATCATTTCAGAAGATGACCGGCTACTCAAGAAGGGAAATCCTGGGCCGAAGTTATTTCTCATTCTATGGGAGTGATACTGATCCCCGCATAATCAAAGAAATAAAACAGGCGATACATAAAGGTAAATATTTTCACGGAGAGGTACTTAATTCAAAAAAGGATGGCAGGAAATGCTGGAATTTGCTGCGCCTTGCTCCGGTTCGTGATGCTAGCTGTACCGTGACCCATTATGTAGGGATCAAGACGGATGTTACTCTTATGCGGGATAAGGAGTTAGAGATTAATGAACAGCGCGAAGAGCTTTTGCATGTCACCAGGGTAGGAAAACTCGCGGAATTTGTCTCATCCTTAGCTCATGAGATCAGCCAGCCTCTTACGGCTATTCTTTCCTACGCCCAGGCTGCCCAACGTATGCTCGCAGGCAGGGATCCTAAAATACAAGAGATCCTTGCCTACATCATTAATGATGACCAGCGGGCGGCTGATATAATCCAGCGATTGCGTTTGCTGTTAAAGAAGAGTACTCCTGAAATGAAACCGCTGGATATCAATACACTTATTAATGATACTGTGGTGCTTATCGCTACCGATGCTACCGTAAGGAACGATGTCTTAAAGATCGAACTTGAGAGCAACCTTCCGGTTATCCGCGGCGACCGGATACAGCTGCAACAGGTCCTCCTGAATCTTATCAGTAATAGTTTCGATGCCTTGGAGGGTAGCCAAGGCAGCCGTGAGATATCAATCCGCACAAAGCGTTTAGATACCGATACGATTATCGTCAAAGTGAAAGATTCCGGATGCGGGATCCCCGCGCAAAATATCCCTAAGCTCTTTACCCGATTCTTTACGAGCAAGCCGGATGGCTTGGGTATGGGGTTGTCTATAAGCCGCTCCATTGTTGAGGCGCATGGCGGGAGATTGGATGTAGAAAACAATCTTGACGGCGGCGCGACATTTTATTTCACCATTCCTGTTGATAAAAAGGATGTTTAAGTGAGCAATCGTGGGCCTATCATCTATATCGTTGATGACGATATCTCTGTGTGCAGGGCCCTATCCTTATTGTTAAGATCACACGGGTTTAAGGTCCAGACCTTTATGCGCGCAGCAGACTTCCTGGCATTTAAGCACCTTAAATTGCCATCGTGTTTGGTCTTAGACGTCCAGCTGCCGGATATCAATGGGCTTCTCCTTCAGGAAGTAATGGAGCGCAAGGGGATCTCTATCCCCATTATTTTTATTACAGGACATGGCGATATTCCGATGAGCGTCAAAGGCATGAAGGCAGGGGCTGTTGATTTTATTCCCAAGCCCTTTGCTAAGAAAAAAATACTCGATGCCATAACGCTTGCTATTGTAAGAAACAAGGCCCAGATTAAAGAACAAGCCGCCATATCAAAAATTAAGCGCCGCGTCAATTCCTTGTCTAGGCGAGAACTGGAAGTTTTTCGACTCGTAGCCAAGGGGATGCTGAGTAAGCAGATTGCCCGAAAGCTGGGAACTGCCCTTCAGACAATAAAAGTTCACCGTGGCCGGGTAATGCAGAAGATGCAGGCTAAAACCATCACAGAACTAATCCGCTTCGCCCAAAAAGCAGGCCTTGCTTCCCTCCCAGCGTTAAGCAAACCTTAATACTTCAAATTCCTTGAGGTTATACCCAGGTACAATTGATTTAATTACGGTATATTCCTATAATGCCACAATAAGATTGTTTCCAGTTTGCTGTTTTATCTAGGGGGGTATATATGAAAAACATAATAGTTATTTTCTTATTGATGCTGCTGCCGGGATGTGGTTTTGTTTTTCAGAATTTTGACCAAAACGAGCATAAGGATTTAACCTACGGGATGTCTAAAGAAGAGGTGATCCGCAAGATCGGGGAGCCGCAAAAAATAAGTACGATGGTAATAGACGATAAAAAATATGAGGTCTGGGAATATCCGAATAATAATAGGTCAAAGATAGAGAAAATGAACGCGCTGGGTATCATTTATTCAAAGGTATTTTTTCTTGACGGCAAGGTAGTGCAGCGCGACAAAGACAGGGTTTATGCCCAGCCATCATATGAATTCCTGGAGTCTGTCAATTCCGAAAGCGGAGTCAAGGCTACTAAAATTACTGAACAAAAAAATAATGTTAAATAACACAAAAAGCGATCGTAGAAGATTACGGGTGAATATGCGTAAAAATAAACATTTAATGGCTGTAATTATGATTTTATCATTTTTATCCATTTCCTTGCCTGTTTTAGCTGCCGATATCTTTAACCTTTCTTACACGCTCACTGAAGGCGGATATCAATTAGAATTAAGCCCCATTAATTTATATAAAGGCATTAATTTAAGGGTAGATACCAATATCGGCAAGCGGTACGAGATTATCCAAAGAATTATTCAGCCGTTGGCAAGCAGGGATAATCCCGGAGTGACGATCCAGGATAATTTTGTTGTGCGTGGCATAAGCGGTTCAAACAGATTCGGGAACCTGCGAATTTCAACCGGAGATATGGCCGTCAGGTCAGAAGAGATTATTTACGTTTCTGATACCTCCGGAGACGCGGACAATTTTTCTTTAGTTTATGGCTTGATTAACGCAGGAAATTTACAGCCGGGGTATTATTCCGGACGCATCAGTTTTACTTTAAATCCTATTTCGTCAAGCCAGCAGCAAATTACCAGGATTTTAGAGGTGTATGTATCTATACTGCCGGAACAAGGCCAGGTTAAACCCCGCATCCAGATAAGCACTTCCAGTGGTTCCAAATCCATAACACTTAATCCTAAAAAAGAAAAGAACTTGGGCCAGGGAGAAGTTTTTATAAAAATTAATTCAACCGCTAAAAAACAATTCAGTATAGTCCAGTTTATGCCCGAGCCCTTGGAATCAGAAGTTGGGGATATCCTTGATAATGAAGCGGTAAATTTTATGGTAAAAAACGCGGAAAAAGGCACAGCAATAAATATGGTTACCGCGTTAACTTCCAGCCCGCAGAAGATTTATACTTCCGGTATTGATGGAAGCACGGATAATTATTTTGTGGTTGCGTATATCTTAGGGGATCTGTCGGATAAAAAATCCGGAAAATATAAATCCCGCGTACAGTATTTATGGGAAGAAGCAGGGGAGCAGACAAAAATAGATAATTTAGAATTAGTGATTGATAACGAGCGGATATTTAACTTGATCGCTACTCCCGGGGACCAAAAATATGAAATTGAATTCCGCGGCCTTAAGCCTTCAGGTCCGCCCAAGGCCAGCGAAGTGATATTAGAGGTTACCAGTAATACCTCCAAGCCCTATCAGATAAGCCAGGAGATATCCAGCGGCCTGGTGAATAAAGAAGGCCTTGAGATCCCCGCTAAATATTTTACGCTGCGCACTGAAAATATCAATGCCAAAAGAAATTTGAAATTTCTAGAGAAGCAGGAAGTTAAAAAAGGCAATACTATTTTGTTTGTCTCGGATAAATCAGGGAAGCCTGCCAAGATAAAAGTCATTTACGAATTAACCAGCCCTGTGGATTTAAGGGCAGGAGACTATTCAGCTAACGTTACATATTCTTTGTTAGAGATGTAGCTTGTTTAATTAATGGGAAGGGGGAAAGGTATTTATTGATTATAGCGGATTAAAAATTAAAACTTGTTTAATTAAAAGGAGGAAGATTGTGAAAAAAATAATTATTTTAGGAGTAGTGGGTTTGGTGCTTGGGTTGGCTTCGCTGTGTTTTGCTTCCACAAGCATAAGGATAGCAGCTACAATCGGTGAAACGCATCAGATGAATGTAGCTTTAAGTAGAATGGCGAATGCGGGCGCAACCCCGACCGTGGTTAATGACCTTACAGGCACAGGTATGGATTTCGGCACATTGATACAAGACCCGACGGATCATAATTTTAGGACGCCTGTTTATTTTTATATAGACGCGCCTGTAGTTTCCAATAGGGCAAGCTGGACTATAACTCATTCTGCTACTGATTTTGCCAAAGATGGTACCAATAATTTAAATGCTAACACGAATGTAACATTTGTAAAGGCAACTAGCACGGGGGAAACCGCGCTTAGTAGCGGTGGCCTTATCAGCTATGCGACAGCTAAAACAAGAGCAGCGATCACGAATACCGAACTTGGTTGGAGTGCTGGAGTTACTGGCGGCTGGTTAAGAATTTACTACGGTATCGCCCAAGGCTCTGGAGATGCAACAGGTGTATCTGTTATTACTACAGATAAGCCGGTCGGTGCTTATACGGGGACGGTAACTTTAACTCTTTCTCCGTAATAAGCTATTTTGGCCTTAAGTATTAATGCCGAGAGAACGGGGTATTGTTTAAATGGTTCTTTTGGCATTAATACTTTACTTAAAAGGGAAACAATGAAAAAAACTATTTTTAAGGGAAGCGTTATTATTTTATTTATTTTATTCCTATCTGGATTTCTAAGTTCGGCTAGCGCGGTAGATCTTCCCAATATAAACAAATCAAAGATAAGGTTTTCCATCGCTCCGGGAAAGGCTGAATATGGAGAAATCATTGTGGAGAACCAGAGCTCTGAGCCGCGGAGCATGCGGGTATATTTGTCGGATTGGGATTATTTGCCTCCGGCTGACGGGACAAAAGAATTCTTGCCGGTTGGCTCAATACCTTTATCAAGTGCCGCGTGGATAAGTTTCTCTCCCGCGGAGTTTACCCTGTCACCATTCAGTAAACAAAAAGTAGATTATTCTGTTAAAGTGCCTGCCAATGCCTCCGGCGGTTATTACGCGGCATTATTTTTTGAAAGTATATTCACCAAAGCCCAGCCAGCCAAAGAAGGAATGCAGGTGGGGATGAATCTGGTAATCAGGATCGCCACTCTTTTTTATGTCGACGTAGAGGGCACGGTCAAGAGAACAGCTTCAGTAGATAACTTATTATTTAAGAAAGACGCTGGAAACGCCCCGTATTCTATTGGGTTGGATTTCCGTAATACCGGAAATGTGGATATTAGCGCGGGAGGCACATTTCATATAATGGACGATAAAGGTATGGTGATTTCCAGGGGCGAGTTCAATGATATCCATACTTTTCCCGCATCTGGGGCTAAGTTGGCCGCGGCGCTTAAGGACAGCCTTCCGAAAGGCGAGTATGATTTAGTCTTTACGCTGGATTTAGGCAAAGCGCTTGAAGAAGCAAATATAGGCAGAGGCCCGATTATCACCAAAGAAGCCCGGATATCAATTGGCGAAAATGGTAAGATCTTAGACATTGGCCAGTTGAAGTAACATGAAAAAGTTTAGTGCCATTTTATTAGTTTTAATATTTTTCTCTTCCCTGGTTTTGCCTGCCTACGGCTATAATCTTATACCGGAATACCTTTGTGAAATTGGCATTAAATTCTACCAGGAAGGCAGGTATACCGAAGCACTGGAGGAATTTAATAAAGCCCTGTTACTTGAAGCTAATTATAAGCCCGCCTTACAATATATTCATAAGATTGAAACATTAAAATCCCCGGAATTACCAGAAGAGGAGAATATTGAAGTAAAACCTGAGCCATCCCGCGGCAACCGTATTCTAAAACGAGATATCGTAATGGAAAGGATACTTAGGTCAGAAGAAAAGAGAAGAGGCAGGGTTCTTGCGGCTACTCCAAAAGTTATTGCCCTGGATGCATTATTAGCTAAAGTAAACGGTGCTTTAGAAATCCAGCAGGGCGAGAGTTTAAGTTTGTATATTACTGGTATGCAGCGATTCCTGGTAACCCAGCCGGATATTATCAGGGTGGAAAGAAAAGCCCCTGAGCAAATATTAGTCACGGGCGTTAATATCGGCTATACATATTTGCATGTCTGGGATGCTAATGGACTCCGCACTTTGGAGATCCTTACAGTTCCTGTCAAGCCCGCAGGGGAATCATTAGAAGATATGTCGCGCCGCCAACAGGAAAAGGCAAGAAATTTTAAATTGACTTATTCTCTGGATTGGTCAACTTATGCTACCGGCAGGAGATGGGATACTTTAAAACGCTCAAATTACTATTATATTCATAATTTAGGATCAAGCGGAGAGACGCCATACGGAAACCTGGACGCGTCGCTTGCGGTAAACAGGTATAATAATATTACGGATGTTACGCATTATACTCTGGGTTTAACTAATGGCAAATTTGGCGATTTTAAGGATTTTACGCTGCGCGTTTTTGATTTTTTTGACATCCCTCCGGATTTTTCCAACCTTGCTTTCCCCGGGATACCCTTAAGGGGGGCTATGCTTGCTTCTCCGGCATTCAATAATAAGCTTAATTATACTGCTTTTTATGGTAAAGAAAATTGGTCCGGGTTTGCCAGCCTATCTCCTGAATTAAACCAGGAAAGAGATGCTTACTTGGAAGGGTTTAACCTCGGCTTTACTCCTACGGGCAAACAAAATTATAAATTTACGTTAATCCATGGCTGGGGCCAGGATAGAGATCCGGCTCTTAAATCTTTCGGCTATGATCTAATGGGTGATTGGCTCCTGGATAAATGGAAATTGGGGTATGAGCTGGCTAACGATACAAAAAATTCTGCCAATCTTTTAAAGATGCATTATGTCCAGCCAAATTTAAGTTTTAACGCGCAATTAAGGGATATTGATAAGAACTTCCAGAGCATAACCGGCAGCGCATGGAGCCAGGGGCAATTAGGGGGGCTATTCAGTTTTAATTATAGCCCCCTGGATAAACTCCAAATATATAGCAGCCTGGATATTTATAAAGACAGGCTATATCCGGCGCCAGGAAATAATGACAGCTGGAATGAAGATTTCAATTGGAATAGTGTTTACAGGGTGGATCCTTTAACTTCGGTATCGCTAAATTACGCTTTGCAGAATGAGTTGGGCAGGATTTCACAATATCGTTATCAAAGCATAGACGCGGGCATCAACCGGAATTTCAAGTTTTTTAAAGACGTAAATTTATTTCTTAACTATTATGACCAGGAGAATACAAATTTTTCTTCCCCTGTTTCTGATTACAGTAACCAGCGCATCTATACGGGAGTAAAAATTAATCTTACGCGCGATTTATACTATTACGCAAGCCAGGAGATCAATTGGTTAACTGAAATATCTACCGGTAATAAGACTCAGCCGTCAGCTTTTGAAACAGGGTTGGATTGGAGCGGGCAGATCGGAAAGTCGCCTTTTTTTGGGGCCTGTCGTTTCACCTACCGGGATGAGCAGGATACTGAATCAAATTTAAGCTTTCTTTCGGGGGAGGATTATATCGAAGGTTATTCTGAATTGTCTTATCGGCCGAATACGGATACTCAAGTTTACGGCTCTTGCCGGGTGCGCAATGTTTGGGGGGATAATCCTAATGTGACTAAGCGCATGGAAGCCAGTTTTAACTCAGGTATGCGTTTTCTTTGGGATACCGGTATAAATTGGCAGGCAATTGGCGATATCGAGGGGTATGTATTTAAGGACTTGAATTCTGATGGGGTAATGGGAAGGGATGAGCCTCCAGTACAGGGAATAAAAGTGTGGTTAGGTAAAACCAAGTCTATCGTAACAGATATATTCGGTTATTATAAATTTAAGAATGTCCGGGGTAATAAAATTTATGTTAATTTGGATACTGCTACCATCCCCAATGGTTTTGTTCTGACTGTTCCGGCAACTCAAGCGGTGTCTATAAATCAGCATCAGACTGCGCGGGTGGATTTCGGCATAATTTCCCGTTCTGAAATATTCGGCTATGTGTTTGAAGACTTAAACGGTGATAATCAGTTTGGTAAGAAAGATAAAGGAGTCCGCAACACAGTTATTATATTAGAGGATGGTACTAAAAGGATTACGGATAGCGGCGGTAAATATTCATTCCCGAGTGTTTCCCCCGGAGAGCATGAGATAACCTTAGATCTAAATACCCTGCCGGTTTATTATCTGCCTAAGACAGCTTTGACAAAAAAAATCACCCTTTTTGAGGGTGTGGCGTATAACTATAATATTCCCCTTAAAAGAACTCAAGGAACAGATTAGCGGCTATAAAGAGTTTTTACATTAAGTAACAATTTTCTTCCCGCGATGACCCTTATTTCCTGGGTATCTTTCTGGAACATTGCCGGCGACTTAATTTGTTCTTTTGTATTTGTAATCTCAGGTTCTTTAAGAATAGGCATATTTTGTCCGGGCAGGGCAGGGATAATACAGGATATTCTTACGGAATAGCTATTATCAGCCGCTATTGCTGGAAATAATAACGCCAGGGTTAATACCGCGGATATAACCAGAATAAGCGTTGTTTTTGTGGATTTTAGCTCCATCTTGCCCGCCATTCCCTAAATAAAAAAACCCTAAGGCAAACTTTAGGGTTTTTATGCTCCCTTTGGCAACGCAGCCAGCCGGTTTTCGGCTCTGTCGTTTTGCCTCGCTGTGGCAGTTTACGCTGCTCTGCGAGATCCCTCGCGGGATGCCCTAGCATTACTGCTAGTTTGCCTTTTTCAGTAGATTCTCTAATTGTCAATTAAGTATAACATATTCTGTGCCGCTTTTCAAGTTGGGCAGGTTATACCCAGGTACAATTGATTTAATTCCTGTTGTCCTTATAATAACACTATGCAGCCAGAAGAGTTACATCTTAAGGAGGGCGGTGTAATGTCATTCGATAATAAACAAATTTTCATTGTGGATGATGATGCCTCAGTGTGCCGGGCGCTTGCCGTCCTGTTGGCTACGTACGGTTTTACCGTGGATACCTTTACGTGCGCAGAGGAGTTTTTTAACGCTGTGCCCAATAGCGTTTCCGGTTGTTTGATCCTGGATATCCATATGCCGGGATTAGACGGATGGAAAGCGCAGCAACACATTATTGAATCAGGATCCAAACGTCCGGTCATTATTATTTCGGCGGACAAAAATGACGTAAATTATAAGCGGGCTTTAAAAGCAGGGGCAGTGGGGTATTTGCAGAAACCTTTTAATGACCAGGCGTTGGTCGATCTTATTAATATCGCGGTTGAAAAACAAAGACGGTGCGAATAAGCACCCGGCCTTATCGGATAGGCCGGTGTGCACTTACTGTGCAAGGAGGTATGTTATGAAGAAAACAGCATTACTACTACTGGTATTAAGCGCGGCAGTTTTTGGTACGGCGTATGCTGAGACGATAGAGGCAGCGGCGCCTATCGCCACATCGGCGCAAAAGGTATTTGAGGTGTATGTGGACGGGCGCTCACCGGATAATCATTACATCCCCTCCGGATGGATGGGTGACTACGGTGATATTAAGCTGAACGACCGGTTTACGCAGGACCCGCATTCGGGTTCTTCCTGCATGGAGTTTGTGTATAGCGCTAAGAAATCAGGAGGGCAGGGATGGGCAGGGGTGTATTGGCAGAATCCCGCGAATAATTGGGGTTCGAAAAAAGCCGGATTTAATTTAGCCGGTATGACCAAGCTTACCTTTTGGGCGCGCGGAGCCAAGGGTGGAGAGAAAATCCAGAAGTTTATCGTAGGAGGGATAAAAGGCGTGTATTCAGATTCCACTATGGTAGAAACAGGCCCTATTGAGCTTACGGATAAATGGAAGGAGTATACCATAAACCTTACGGGAAAAGATCTTACCTATATTAGCGGCGGGTTCGCTTGGATAATCACCGCAAATCTTAATCCTCAGGGGGCTACTTTCTATATTGATGACATCAAATTCCAGGCAGATCCCGCTATGAAACCCGCAATCAGGGTTCAGGAGGAAATGCCGTTTTATGTCTATCAGGACAAATCTTCCCTGAAGAATCATTTCATCCCTTCCGGATGGATGGGGGATTCCGATGATATAAAACTGGATACCGAATCAACAGAAATGCCATATCTCGGTGATACCTGTATAAAGATCATCTATAGCGGTAAGGGTACCCAGGGCGCGCGTTGGGCTGGAATTTACTGGCAGCAGCCCGCGAATAACTGGGGGACGATGGATGCGGGCTTTAATCTTACCAAGGCGGTCTCGCTTACCTTTTGGGCGCGCGGAGCAAAAGGCGGTGAGCGGATCGAGGAATTTAAGATCGGCGAGATCAAGGGCGCGTATAGTGATTCTGATGCCGCAGGTATTTACAACACCGTTTTGAATAAAGAATGGACTAAGTACACTATCGACTTAAAAGGCAAAGATCTTTCTTATATTATCGGCGGTTTTTGCTGGGCAACGAATGCGGATGTGAACTCAACAGAGGGCGCGACGTTTTATCTGGATGAGATAAAATATGAATAAAATGGCAAAACAGCAGTCCGTAAGACTACAAAAATGAGGTGTAAAATGTGGAGATTTAAGGCGATTATGATTGGAGTTTTTGGTATCTTGTTCTTTGGCGGGTTAGTGGGAGTTCATGCTGCTGGAGTAGAATCTAATATAAAAATGCGTAGTGTTTCCGGGGAAATTTCATGGATTGATGTTAAGCTTGGGTTATTGCAACTTAAGAGCGATGCAGGCCAAGACACCAGAGGAATAACAGAGTACAGGATTAATCAGGATGAGACCCGCGTGACTGACCCAACGGACAAGAAGTTTCTCGTGATTAAGGATTTACGGGCAGGTCAGCATGTCACCATTAAACTGATTGATAGCCGTGGGGAAACAATGGCCCGCAAGATTATTGCCGAGCCTATGCCGGAGCCTGTCTTGCAAGAAATCATTGGTGAGCTTGAGGCTATAGATGCTGGAGCCGGAACGCTTATTGTTGAGCAGAAACCGTTACCCAGCGAAGGAGGAAAAGGCGATTTGTTATATTTCGTCTTTGAACCCAGGGATATCGTTGTCATGAAGAGTCCGAGTACGCAACCGGTACGATTAGAACTAAAACCGGGTGATCTGCTGAAGGTTGAATTTGTGGTAAAAGATGGAAAACGGCATGCGCGCTCCATTACCCTGCTTCAAGCAGCTCCGGAGACTACGAGTACAACCACAACAACGACAACAAGTACAACTGTAATACGGTAACGGGTGATAACAAAGAGGAGGGGAGAAGCATGGAAAATAATACTGTAGGATACTGGGTGTGGTTTCTCTTCATCGGTGGAGTGATCGGGTGGTTGGCGGGGCTGATCACCAGGGGCCGGGGGTTTGGGATCATCGGAGACATCGTGGTTGGGATTGTGGGAGCCATGCTTGGCGGATGGATGGCCAGAGTAATCGGAATATATCCCGGTAGTTCGGTCGGTGCCTTCCTGCTGGCGCTCGTAGGTGCTGTGGTTTTAGTAGGCCTGACGCGCCTGGTTGTAAGGAACGTATAGGGTGCAGGTTGTGTTTGTATACAATAATACAATGACATAGGATGGATTTCTTAAGGAAGGAGTAGACACGATGGGAGGGATATTAGGGCTGCTAGTTTTGGTTTTAGACATTATTGCCATTGTGGATGTTCTAAAAAGTTCCATGGATACAGGCAAAAAGGCATTGTGGATCATACTAATACTTATTTTACCCGCTATTGGTATGGTGCTTTACTTTTTAATTGGCAAGAAGATATCATGAGACAAAGGACATTGCATCATTTATTTATAATAATAACCTGTTTTTTGGCATTATCAGGGTGCGCCCATGTGCGGCATGCTGTACCGGAAAATCTTGTCGGTACAGCTGTCGTTGTCGGTATGCCGGATATACGCTACTATGCAGGTAAGCCCGATTCTTACTCTATGATGCGGCAGAGCCTGATAGATTCGTTTAGAGATGAAGGTCGGTCAGAATATCTAGTTAACGGTATAAAGACCTATCCCGCGCTCCTTATCGGAGGCGGTGTATCGAACAGCGCTTACGGTATAGGGTTATTGAAGGGGTGGCTAAAGGAAGGCAGTCGTCCGGTATTTAAAATAGTTACAGGCTACTCGAGCGGATCGATCATCGCTATTGCCACGTTCGCAGGAAAAGACTATGAAGACCGGATCGCGGATCTGTTTACCTCGATATCGAGCAAAGATGTTCTAAAAAAGAGGAGCAGTCTTTCCATTCTATTCGGAGATTCTGTGAGCAGCTCAGCCCCGTTAGCTAAAAGGATCAATAGCCTTGTGGATGAGGATTTAATGGCAAGGATCGCGCAAGAGCATAAGAAGGGGCGCAGGCTATATGTGGGAACCACGGATTTTGACGCCCAGGGGTTTGTTATATGGGACATGGGAGCGCTTGCTTCCAAAGGAGGACCTGATTCGGTGAAGATGTTCCGCAAAATAATCCTGGCTTCATGCTCGTTTCCAGCCATGGTTCCTCCGGTCTATTTTCAAGTTGAGGCCGGCGGCAGGCGTTATGATGAGATGCATGTTGATGGGGGGGTGGTTAGCGGGCTTTTTTATATTCACCAGTTAATGGAAGGCCTGGAATATCCCAGAGTATTCAAAACCCGGGTTTATGTCCTGAATCTGTGCTATATGTCACCGCACTCACAACAGGTAGAAGACAATATGGTGGCGATGACCTCGCGCCTGATTGAAACCAATGGAGCGGCAAAAATGATCGGGGATACTTACAGGATTTACGCGTACGCTAAGGAAAAGGGATGGGATTATAATTTAGCGTATATACCGGAAGATTTTAAGCCTGATCAAAAAGAAATGCTCGATAAGCAGGAAATGCGGAGGCTCTTTAAGCGTGGATATGACGACGCGATAGAGGGGTATAAGTGGCACAAGTCTCCACCCGGGCTTGTGGCAGAGGGGAAATAAAAACGGAGGTTTACATGAATAAAGGCATATCAGTTGTACTTCTAGTTGTAGGAATTATTTTGTTAGTTCTTGGATTTAACGCTTACCACTCGGCTAGTTCAGATGTCTCCCGTTTCTTCACGGGCGCGCCTACAGACAAGGCGCTCTGGCTTTTAATCGGTGGGGCGATCGCCAGCATAGCCGGATTCTTAGGTTTAGCGCGGAAGTAAGAGAGTTTTCGTCTGGGGACAGAACAAGTAAAATAGGCCTGCTAACAGGCAGATAGGGGGGTTACTATGCAAATTTTGCCGCAAGAATCTAAATATAAGCTTAAAAGAGGTACTTGTGTAATTTTTGTTTTATTTATTTTTGTTGTTATCAGCACAGGGTGTGCTACGCCTACGCCGCCACCGGAACAGGGGCAGTATATTAAGGTTCAGGTTGGCCAAAATACCGTCAGCGTGCCTTGGTCTAATAATCAAACCCAGGCCCCTAATCAGGTTACTCTGCAGCAGATAGTCGACTGGACAAAACAAGGTGTATCAAGCGATGAAATTATATCTAGGATCAAAGCCGCAAATCCCAGGTACTCTTTAACCGCAGATGACTTAGGATTTCTAAAGAGACAAGGCGTAAGCCAGCGGGTTATCGAAACAATGCAGTTTTATCAGTAAAGTAACGCCCCGCGCTGATTGGCACCCGACGCCAATTAGGTATTGCGTCGGTGTGCACTAGGTAGAGCAAAATCGTGCGGGTGTGCTCTTGCGCCCCCGCAAATGATTCCTGAAGGCGTTCGTTGGTATAATGAGGGTTTATTCTCTATGAAGAAATTTCTTATATGGCTCGGGATAGTAGCCATATCTTTAGCGTGTGTCACAATTTTTAAGAATTTGATTATTAAATCCGCGGTAACGACGGTCGCCTCTCGCATCACAGGAGCGCCGGTACACATGGACGGGTTTTCATTAAATATTCTAAGCTCAACTATACACATATCCGGATTTAAAATTTATAATCCCAGCGGCTTCCCGGAAGGTATACTGGTATCTTGCCCCAAAATAAAAGTCATATATGATCGCGCTACCTTGTTTAAGCAGAAACTTCATTTTTTCATCGTGGAAATTGAATTAAAAGAGATGCAGCTTACCAAGGACAAAGAAGGAAAACTCAACGTGGATTCCTTAAAAATAGTGCAACAATCAAAGTCTTCTCCGCCTATCCCCATGCAAATAGATCTGTTCACTTTAAGCATCGGCAAGATTATTTACAAGGACTGCACGATCGGCACGGAACCCAGTATGCGAATCTATGATGTTAATAGACACAAAAGCTATAAGGGTATTCTTACTGCTCAACAATTGGCGTTACTTGTGCTTGTAGAGCCTATGAAGTCTGCCGAGATAAAGAACGCCGACATCTGTGGGATTACTCTTGTTAAGGGGGTGGCAATGCTGCCGGTTGCCGTAGCAGAAACATTTATAGGTAAAGATAGTGTGCAGCAAACCATTGATTCCAGTTTTGAACATGTGTATGAAATAAGTCTTCAGGAAATAAAGCGTATAGGAACGGTTACTCAATATGATGCGTCAGGCGGAGTGATTCAGGCCAATATTAATGGAGCGATGGTAGCGCTTATACTAAGGAAGGGCAAAGATAATAAGACTGGAATAACTATTTCCGCGCACAAATATATGTTTCCCCAGCTTGATATCGCAGCATGGGTTTTGTATCAGATAATTGATACATTGCAAGATACGCTGTAATAAATTATAATAATTTTGAATATGCAAATACAGTCACAAAAATTGAAATATGAGTTTAAAAGTAGGAGAAATTTTGTTGAAAATTGATAAGAATACCAGGAAAGAGATCATCCGGTTTTTAATTGCTGGAACCATTGTTAACGCGACAGATTTTAGTATTTATTATATTTTGTTTCATTTTCTGCCCTATAGTATATCTAAGGGCATCTCTTTTGCGTGCGCGGGTATTGCCGGGTATTTCCTTATTAAATTGTTTACGTTTAAACATAACAAACCATTATCGCTTGCTGAGGTTGGCCAGTACGCGCTAATTAATTCTTTGGCCTTGGGTATTAATGTTTTAACGAATCAAAGTATTCTTAGGGCCTGGCCCGGTGCTGTTTTCTTAGCTTTGATCATCGCCACGATATTAACAGGTTTGTTTACCTATATTTGTTTTAAATGGTGGGTTTTTAGGACCTTGAAGAAAGAGGGTTTTTATTTTATGCGGCCCAGATGGTTTCCGTTGAGATTTATAGTAAGGGCCATTGCGCGCCGGCAGGGGTTTTTGGACCCCATTAAAATTATCTCTCAGTTGCAGAATTTCGCGCAACCTTCAGAGGTAACAGTTCCGATGGAACTGTTGCGTTTCGGTGTTGTTTTACACGCTCGCGGTTTAATCAATAGTTTAGCCATCCAGCATAACCTTGATTGGATCTGGCCTTATTGGGTGGAATGTCAATATAATCCTCGTAATGAAGCGTTTATCCCAAGGTCGTTTTCGTTAACTCAAATTAATCTCACGCATAGAAATTGGACTGCTTTAGGGGTTCCCGACGCGACCGAGTTTCCTCTTGTAGACCCCCGAGGCCTCCTTACTCCTCATTACGATAGCTGGTCTATTGATGTTTGGATAATCCCGGAAGAGGGAGAGCCATTAATCCCGTCGCGCCTGCCTGCCGGCCAGGCAGGCAGCCCGAACGTAACACAAAAGTTAGATTTTGATGATGATCTTTGCGTGATCACAGAATCAAGCCTTGGTAAATTAAAACTTAAATTGGAAGCACAAGTTATAGGTTCAGCTCTTGCGCCTATTTGCCAAGTTAGAATCACAGGAACTGCCGGCGTAAGAGCGCGGTTAGTTGTTTCTCTTAGGCCTTATAACCCTGAAGGCGTGAGTTTTATAAATAATATTACTTTCTTGGTAGATTCGCGCTGTTGGCAGGTAAATCTAGAAGATTTTGTTTATTTTGATAAGCCTCCGGATCAATACGTATTTTCGGATTATCTTAGAGGCGATGTTTATAGCCGATTGTCTTTGAAGGAAAGTGAATTAGAAGTTTCATGTAAAGTTGGTATGGCCAGTGCCGCGGCGATATATATATTGGAATCGGGACTTACGCAAGAAATTAACATTTCAGTTCCTTTAACAAATAACAAAATTGAAAAAGAATGCTATTGCGGCTATCAAGAAACTGCCAAGTTAGCGTGGAAGAAAAATCTGCAAGGCGGCTGCTCTTTGCAGATTCCCGACGCGCATTTTAAGTTTCTTTATGAGGCCGCTATCCGTACCATGGTTTTGCATTCTCCCAAGGAAGTTTATCCGGGGCCTTATATCTACCGGCAATTTTGGTTTCGTGATGCCGCTTTTATATTATCTGCCTTGTTAAGTGTTGGGTTAAAAGAACGTGTTCGAAGGGCCTTGGATTGTTTCCGTACCCGTCAAACGGTACAAGGCTATTTTCTTTCTCAGGAAGGGGAATGGGACTCTAACGGCGAGGCATTGTGGATCATGGCTCAATATTGCCAGATGACCGGAATTGCCCCGCCAAAAGAATGGAGAAATTCTGTCAATAAAGCTGGTAAGTGGATCTCTAAAAAACGTTTATCTAGTAACTTACAATTTCCTCACGCAGGTTTATTGCCTTCGGGATTTAGCGCCGAGCATTTGGGGCCGAATGATTTTTATTATTGGGATGACTTTTGGGCAGTCGCGGGATTAAAAGCAGCGGCATTTTTGTGCGCGGCTTACAAGGATAATGATGAGGCTGTTCATTTTGAAAGGGAGTCAACCGCGCTGCTGGATAGTATTAATCAAAGTTTGAATCAAGTAAGCTTTCGTTTAAATAGACCCGCGATGCCGGCTTCTCCTTACCGCCGCATGGATTCGGGAGCGATTGGTTCTTTGGCTGCCAGCTATCCGCTCCGTATTTTTAAAGAGAACGATCCAAGGATTTTAGACACAGCTGATTTCTTAATGAAAAATTGTTTAGTACACGGAGGTTTTTTCCATGACATGACCCATTCCGGGATCAATCCTTATCTTACATTACACTTAGCGCAAGTATTCTTGCGTACGCAGGACTCCAGGTATTTTAGTTTGATGACAGCGGTGGCTAAGCTGGCAACACCTACAGGACAGTGGCCTGAGTCAATACATCCTCGTACAGGAGGGGGATGTATGGGTGACGGTCAGCAAGTCTGGGCTGCGGCGGAATGGGTTTTAATGATTAGGAATTGTTTTGTACGCGAAGAAGATAACCGGCTGATTTTATGTTCGGGAATACCGCGGGCCTGGCTTGAGAAAAATGAAACAATCGCGTTTGGGCCCGCGCCAACAAGTTTTGGGGATATTCAAATTTCCCTAAAACCCCAAGGGCAAAACATTCTTGTTGAATGGCATGGACAGTGGTTTACGAAAGAACCGCCGATTGATATTCAATTACCGGGTTTTAAGAGTGTAAGAATTCCACCCGCGACAAATTCCCTTGAATTAAAAATTGAGGCGGGCAAATGATAAAAGACCTTAGAGCTAAATTTAGAGATTTTATCATAGTGAATTTAGAGGCGAAAATTTACCCGGAAGAGATTGAAGAATTCTATACAAAGGCTGGCCCTGTTAAAGAGATGTGCGTCTTTACGGTTTCTAGAATGGGAGGCCCGAAGGGGCCGAAAGTCCTTTGGGCTGTCATTCAGCCGGATCTTGAAGAATTCAGGAAATTCGCCTCAGTGAATCTGCATTTAGCCATTAAGGAGAGATTTGATAATGCCTCGCCATCGCTGCCTATCTATAAAAGGCTTAAAGGTTTTACTGTTACGCTTGAAGATCTGCCGCATAACTTGTTTGGTAAGTTAGATAGGTATGCGGTTAAGCAAATATATGAACCCAGGGTGATCGCGGGAATAGAAGGCGCTCTTCCGGTATCAGAAGAGCTAACGGCCGCGGACCATTTATTGATAGAATCCGCGACCGGGATAAAAATATTAGGATGCCTAAAGGAGATATCCGGTATTAAAAGGCCGGTAATACTTGAGGATTCTTTAGAGCTGGACCTGGGTATAGATTCATTAGGCAGGATAGAGCTGGCCTCGTGCCTGGAGTTAGCTTTTAAGGTAAATATAAAAGACGAGGCAATCTCGCGGGCCTTTACTGTAAAGGATCTTATCCTGGGAATAACGGATGCTGTTAAAGGAGCTAAAGAGATCACTTCGCAGGATCAGGCAGTGCCTTTAGAACCAGGTTACTGGAAAAAACATTTACAAGTCTTGCCAAAAGAAGAACATCTGGGGGCGCTGGAATTCAGCACTGATTTTTTTGCCTGGCTGCTTCGATTTAGTATAACAGCTATAGATTATTTGATTTTTAAATTATTCTTCCGTATTAAGGCGGAAGGAGCAGAGAACGTGCCGAAAGCCGGAGGTTATATTCTATATCCCAACCACACCAGTGACCTTGATGGGCCGGCCATTACCGCCTGCCTGCCGCGCAGGCCGGTGTTTCAGCTTTTTTATTTCTTATTCATACCGTATTTTTTTAGGCCGTTTATAAAATCTCGCCTATTAAGGAATCTCGTAAAGATGGAAAGGCTTATTCCCTTTGATTATTCAACGCATTTTCTGGAGGCGCTGCGTAGCGCTTATTTAGTATTACAGCGCGGTAAAGGTCTGTGTTTCTTCCCGGAAGGGTTGCGTAGTACTACCGGCGAAGTCGGAAAATTTAAAAAAGGGTTCGGCATCTTAGCTAAGGAGACAGGGGCAAAGCTAGTGCCTGTGGCTATAGAAGGAGCTTATGAGGCATGGCCCAGTACGGCAAAGTATCCCAAATGCCGCTCTATTAGAGTCAGATTCGGTAAGCCGCTTCTTGCCGAAGCTTTAGAAAGAGAAGGATTGGCCATGGGTGCTAAGGATTCTTACGAAGCAATATGCGTGGCAGCGAGAAAAGCGCTTATAGAGCTAAAAGCCGGCCCACCGGCAGGCGGAGATAAATAATGAATATTCTCATGATGACCAATACCTATTTTCCGATGGTGGGAGGATTAGAGCAATCGGTTTATTCTTTTAGCGAGGCATTCAGAAGTTTAGGGCATGAGGTCTTGATCGTTACTCCGGCCTTTGGGGGAGCCCCGTTTGAGGAGCCGGGCGTTATTCGAATTCCGGCTTTTCAAAAATTTGGCGGGACTGTTTTTTCCGTTAACTTCCCGATTTCCGGGCTCTTAAAGCGGTACATGAAAGAATTCGTTCCGGATATGGTGCACAGCCACGGCCCGTTTTTCATGGGAGATTTCGCGTTACGCCTTAGCCGACAGCATGCCATACCGCTTGTATTTACTTATCACTGTATGTTTGAACAGTACGTGCATGATTGGCCGGTTCAAAATGAGGGAGTGAAAAGATTTATGGTTAAGCTTGCTGCCGGATATTCAAATTTGGTAGATCAGGTAATTGTGCCTAGCGAAAGCGTGCGGGATATCTTGCTTAAAAGAGGCGTTAAAACTCCCATGGAGGTTATTCCGACAGGGATAGATGCCCAACGTTTTTCAAAAGGCGACGGAATTGCTTTTCGAAAGCGCAATCAGATCCCTCCTGATGCTTTAGTGGTCGGCCATGCCGGGCGTCTGGCTCCGGAGAAAAATTTAGAATTTCTAACAAATTGTATGGTGGAATTATTGAAAAAAGAACCAAGGGCCCATGCCCTGATCGTGGGCCTTGGGCCATCGCAAAATTTGATCAAGGAGGCCTTTGTGCGGGCCGGCCTTGAAAAAAGATTGCATTTAACCGGGGTCTTGCGTTATCAGGATTTAGTTGATGCTTATTTTGCCATGGATGTTTTCGCGTTTGCTTCATTAAGCGAAACGCAAGGGATTGTTCTTATTGAAGCCATGGCAGCAGGGGTTCCGGTGGTGGCGTTGGATGCTCCGGGAGTGCGGGAAGTTGTAAAAGATTATCACAACGGCCGCCTGCTTAAACAGATGGATCAGCAAAGTTTTGTTGATGCGCTTATTTGGGCTTTATCTCGGACTCCTGAAGAGTTGCAAACCATGAAGCAGATCGTAAGAATGACGGTACAGAAATACCCAATTATGTCTGGTGCCAAACATATGTTAGAGATCTATGACAAAATTAGATCAAGAAGATCTGTTTCTTTGGGCAAGAGAAACAGTTCGCGGTATCTCATTCAGTGGCGCATGAAAGCGGAGTGGGATATTTCCAGCAATTATATTAAATCCGTAGTTAGGTCAGTGTTTGAGGGCGGTTTTCAGAAAACAGAACCCGTAAAGATTATCGATACTACAAGTCTTAAAAAATGAGTTTATCAGAAATATGAAGATTAAAGGAACACTTATTTTATTAATAGCGGCCGCAATGATTTTTATAAATAATAACTCATTAAAGTCAGAGGCTGTTATTTATGATTATACCGGAGAGAGTACTCAGTATCTTATAAAGCCTGCCGGGAAATCAGAATATAAAAATGTTGGAACGGTGGATTTAAAAGGAGTGAAGGTGAATTTGGTAACGCTTAAGAGCAAAATATTGTTTGTCGATGTCATAGAAAATATTTTTTACTATCCGGAAAGTTCGTTGCCATATAGAACAGAGCGTACTAATTCAGGATTTTGGATTAAAGAATATAGAACGGAAGAATACGATCAGAATAAATTTACAGTTGTAATAAGAAAGTTTAAAGGAAAAAAATTAGTAAAGGAAAAGATGATCAAGGCAGGCGGCCCGATCCAAAATATGAACACGCTTCTTTTTTATCTGCGTAAGCAGCCCGACCTTAAAATAGGCTGGCATTTTACCGCTAAGGTCCTCAATGAACTTAAACTCGTGGAATATGATTTAAAGTTACTTTCCATAGATGAAATAACAGTCCCTGCCGGTAAATTCCAGGCTTACCATTTTAAAAGCGCGCCCGATACGTTTGAAATCTGGATCGATAAGAATAGCCCGCGAATTCCGCTTAAAATAAAGATCAAAGGTATTGTTAATTGTTCCTTATTAATGAAAGAATACAGCCCCCGTAATAATTAGAGAAAGTTTTTTCAATTGAATAGAGAGGAAGCAATGAGAAGTAAAAAGAAAAACAAAGAATTACTTAAGGATCAGGTAGAAACCTGCGCCGTAACAGAAAGAAAGACTATTAAGCAGCTTCACCAGGAAATTGAAGGGAGCAAGAAAACAGAGCGGGTAGCTCAGGGTGCCCTCGAATTCGCTGAGAGCATCATCAACACCGTGCGTGAACCCTTGATTTCCCTGGATCAGGATTTAAGAGTAGTCTCCGTCAGCCGCTCCTTCTATGAATTCTTTAAAGTGCAGCCTGAAGAGACTGTGGGGCAGCTGATTTATGACTTAGGCAATAAGCAGTGGGATATCCCTAAGCTGCGGGAACTGTTGGAAACCATCCTTCCTAAAAAGACAACCTTTGATAATTATGAGGTAGAACACGATTTTACTACCATCGGCAGGCGCATAATGCTTTTGAATGCCCGGCAAATTGAACGAGTGATGGGTAAAGAACGGATCATTCTTCTGGCTATCGAGGACATCACCGAACGCAGGAAGATAGAAAAAGGACTGGAAAAAGCCCATAAAGAGTTACAGGAATTGGCCGCCGAGTTAAAACGTGCCACCCGGGCAAAATCCGAGTTCCTGGCTAACATGTCGCATGAACTAAGGACCCCGCTTAATTCCATTAACGGTTTCTCTGAGGTATTATGCGACGAGACTTTTGGGCCGCTTAACGAGAAGCAGAAAAGATATGTTAATAATATTTTAACCAGCGGAAGGCATCTTCTCTTATTGATAAATCAGATACTGGATATGTCAAAAGTTGAAGCTGGAAAGATGGTTCTGGCATTATCCAATTTACCCATGAAGAATCTATTAAATGAGATTTCACTGTTGGTAGCGGATATGGTCAGCAAAGGAAAAATTGAAATGTCGCTTGAAATAGCCGAAGATCTGCCGGATATTGAGGCAGATGATCTCAAGGTAAGAGAGATAATTTACAATCTGCTTTCAAACGCGGTTAAGTTTACCCCCGAGGGTGGTAAAATCGGCATGCGGGCGAAAAAGGCCGATCCTAATATAGAAATAGTGGTCTGGGATACAGGGGTTGGTATCGCTCCTGAGAATATGGGTAAAATATTTGAAGGGTTCTTTCGCGTCGATACTCCATATTCCCGGGTAACTGAGGGGACTGGGCTTGGTTTACCGCTTTCCAAAAAACTGGTTGAGTTACATGGCGGGAAATTTATTGTTGAATCAGGGGGGTTAAATAAAGGCACTCAAGTCAGGTTTACTTTGCCGGTCATACATAGAAAGGTGGCCTGAGATGAAAAAGAAAGCTTTAATTGTCGATGATAATGGAAACAATCTGACGCTGGAAAAAGACCTCTTGGAGGTTGCCGGCTTTGAAGTATTTGTAGCTAAAGATGCTTCCAGCGGGATTGCCAGTGCCAGGAAAGAAAAACCGGATATCATAATTATGGATGTGCGGCTTCCTGATATGCGCGGTTCCGAAGCCGCCAAAATATTACGCCAGGACAAAGAGATGAACGGTATTCCAATAGTTTTTGTTACTGCTTCTGTAATGGCAGAAGGCAAAGAAGAGATAAACACCATAACTAACAGCGGATTCTTAGGCAAGCCGATAAATACGCGCACCTTTGCCAAAGAAGTCAGCCAATTTATTAAGTGATATTCCTGATATATTAAAAAGTCAACTCAAAAGAGGTAGAGGATGAAAGACAAGTCAGTAATTTTAGTTGTTGATGACCAATTCCAGAACATTGAACTTCTCGAAGCATATCTTGTTCTGCAGGATTATGAAGTTGTTAAGGCCTTAAGCGGTGAAGAAGCGTTGGAAAAACTTGCCCATAATCAAATCGATCTGGTCCTGCTGGACGTTATGATGCCCAAGATGTCCGGCATAGAAGTGCTCAAGAATTTGCGTGCCGATGAAAAGACTAAGGCGATCCCGGTGGTGATGGTAACCGTGCTTAAAGAGACCGAAGACAAGGTAAAAGCCCTTGAGGCAGGATGCGATGATTTTATCTCCAAGCCCGTTGATAAAGTTGAACTATTAGCAAGAGTTAAGTCTATACTCAAGATAAATTATTACCGCCGGCAGTTAGAGGAAAAGGAAAAATTTAAGGTGGTGGTTGATAAAATAAGCGACGGTATTATTATCTGTGGCCCGGATTATCTAATTAAAGATAACAACACGGCGGCCTTAAAGTACTTAAATATTGCCGATCCGGAAAATGTCAATTTGGTCGAAGCGCTATTTACGGATTATTCTATTTCTATAAATAAAGAAGCTCTTATGGATCAAACGATCGCGCATAAAACATTTGACATGGTACGCCAAAAATCAGCAACGACAGAGGCATTATATTTAGAGGTAAATATGGATGTAATAAAGAATTCAGCCGGAGAGTTATTGAGCATTGTTTTTATTTTACGCGATGTTACCGCGGCGCGCACCGAAGAATTCCTAAGACAGGATACCTTAACTCTTATTTCGCATAAATTGCGTACACCGTTGGGAGTGGTCAGTGGGAACATATCATTACTTCAAGATGGATCATACGGCCCTCTTAATGAGGAGCAAAAGAAAGCAATTGATAGCGTTTCTAAGCAATCGTCTTTGCTTGTCTCAATAGTAGAGGAACTGCTTGGGTTTACCATAGCAGGCGGCCACTCCTCATGAGATAATTAAAACTTGCAAAAAAAGATGATAAAACCATTGCTTCGGATGAGCGCCTTAATTGTATCAGCAATAGCCTTAATTATTTCTGTTGGTAGTAATTTATTGAATGGAGAAGTTTACGTTCATGATTATGCCGGCGAGAGCATCCTGTATCTTATAAACCCTTTTGGGAGATCAGAATATAATGATCTTGGGATGGCCGATTTAAAAGGAATAAAGGTTAAATTAGTAACGTTTAAGACTAATGTATTATTTTTTGAAGATACGGAAAGAATTTATAGCGACCCGAAAAGCCTCCTGCCGCTTAAGATAGAGCGCGCTGTTAAGAAGCTATGGAGTAAAGAATATATAACGGAAGAATATGATCAAAAGAATTTTACAGTCGTGACAAGGAAGTTTAAAGGAAAGAAAATAATATATGAACGGATAACTAAAGCAAATGGCCCAATTCATAATGGAATTACGCTCCCTTTTAATATGCGCAGGAGCGAGGGCCTTAAAATAGGGTGGCATTTTACCGCGCGATTACCCACTGAATTTGAATTAGAATTAGTTTCGATAGATGAGATAAGTGTTCCTGCCGGTGAATTCCAGGCTTACCATTTTAAAAGCATTCCCGATAAATTTGAGATCTGGATCAATAAAGGCACTCCGGGAGTTCCGCTTAAAATAAAGGGTAAGGGTATGTTTGATTACTCCTTATTAATGAAAAAATACAGTCTTAAAAGTAATAAAATTGAAAGGTAGATACGATTAAAAGTCCAGGTTTCGCGGATAGGTAAGCCATGAAAGAAGAATATTTCCTCAATCTACTTAAGAAATATAACCAAACCCATATTCTCAAGCATTATCAGTCGTTAAGCCTTCCGGAAAAAGAAAAGTTTATTAGTGAAATGGGGGATCTTAACTTTGAACTTGTGTTCTCGCTTTACAAAAAGGTTGCCCAACAAAGATTTCCCGTCAAACACAGCATAGACATCTATCCGTCACGGATATTTACTATTCCCAAGAATTCAGATGAGCAAATTAAAAAGGAAAAGGCGCGTATATTAGGCGAGTCTTTAATCCACAAGAACAAGATAGCTGTTTTGATCGTCGCTGGAGGCCATGGTTCTCGTTTGGGTTTTAATGGCCCTAAAGGAATGTTCCCCATTTCTCCCGTAAAAAACAAATCTTTATTCCAGATTTTTGCCGAGTCGGTCAGGGCTTTATCTTTACGCTACAAAGTTGTTGTCCCGTTGTTGATAATGACGGACACCGAAATTCTACCGGAAGCAAAAAACTTTTTTAAAACAAATAATTTCTTTGGCCTTAAGGAGCAAACTGTGCATTTCTTTGAGCAGGAGATGCTGCCTACTTTAACTGTAGATGGAAAATTAATCTTAAAAGACAAAACTCATTTGTTCGTTAATCCAAACGGCCATGGTGGCTGTATTAAGGGGCTGTATGATTCGGGTTTATTAAAAAAACTAATTAAAGATGGATATTCCGATTTGTTTTATTGTCAGATCGATAATCTCTTAGCAAAGATAATGGATCCGGTTTTCGTCGGGTATCATAAAATGGAAGATTCAGAAATATCTACTAAAGTAGTGCGCCGCAGGAGCCCCGAGGAAAAAGTCGGGATCTTTGTCGCTGAAAAGGGAAAGGCAAAGATTATTGAGTACAGCGAATTAGATTCGGATAACCGCGGCATCTTGGATAATAAAGGGCAACTCCGCGATTGGGCGGGCAATACCGCGATACATATGATCTCGCTTGCTTTTATCCGGCGTTTAGATGAACATGGATTTTCTTTACCGTATCATCATGCTGTTAAAAAGTTAAATTCATTCCAAGCAGAGGGGGAGATCGCGGAAATTGAGGGATGGAAATTTGAAACCTTCATTTTTGATGCCATTCCTTTAGCGAAAAATACCTGTTGTATGGAAATATCCCGCGAAGAAGAATTTGCTCCGCTTAAGAATAAAGATGGCGATGATTCTCCGGAGACTGTCAGAAAGATATTAAGTAACATGTATAAAAGCTGGCTTAATGACGCGGGAATCGAAGTAGGGCCACAGGTAAAAGTGGAGATCAGCCCTCTTTTCGCGTTGTCTAAAGAAGAATTGCGCAGCAAGATCAATGGAATGAACATCGAGGGCGATAAAGATATTTATTTGGAATAATTTTTACATACAACGGAGGTGGATATGATGAAGAAGTATATTGGAGGATTCAGCATCTTGGTTTTAGGATTTGTTGTTATTTTGCTTAGCTCTTGTACAACATGCAAAACACCATACCGTAGAGAACTATCTAACAATCCCAGCTTGAGAGAGGCGAACGCGAGCTATAAAAAAGCCATAGTTTGGCTGGACAAGGCAGAATGTTCTTCAGCGCCCGCCGAAGCGGAAAGATCTTATAGAACCGCGGAATCTTATATTTCAGACGCTATTTTTAAGTTAAATGAACTGGGGCACAGTAATAATATAGACGTTTCTGAAGACGTTTATTATTGCGAAAGAATAAAAACAGAAACAGACGTTAAGATAGGCGCAGTTGGCAGAGCGAAGTAATCCCTTTAAGATCTTAAGGCGGTTGGTGTAAGAATATAGCCGGTTTATCAGAGTAAGAACATGTAATTAGTTTTTTAATCTAAAAGTTGTACTTAAAACTAATATTATTTTTGTGCCCAAAATGTGCCTATCCAATACAGAAACTCCCCCCTAGCAAACCTAAACAAAACTAAACATCCGGACTCAAAGTTATCCTTGCAATAAAATATATATTGTTGTAACATATTGATATATCGACGGATGACTAAATTATTCAGGCAGACTCTCTGTCAGCCTCCGTACGATGCCTGTCCAGTTGCTAAAATATTGGCGAAGTTAAGCCAGGAATAATATTTTTTGAAAAATGATTTATCTTAACCTTTTCTGGGAATTTATGAAAATCGGGGCATTCACTTTCGGCGGAGGATACGCGATGATCCCCCTTATTGAAAAGGAGATCGTTAACAAATGCCAGTGGTTAACGATGAAGCAGTTTATTGATCTTGTCGCTATCGCAGAAATGACTCCCGGGCCTATGGCGGTAAATTCAGCAACCTTTGTAGGATACAAAGTAGCAAGATTTTGGGGTGCAGTAGCGAGCACATTAGGGGTAGTTTTGCCGTCATTTTTAATTATTTGGGTAATCGCTTCTGTATTTTCTCAATTCCAAAATAACCCTACAGTGCAAGCGGCTTTCAAAGGTTTAAGGCCAGCGGTGCTTGGCTTAATCATCGTAGCGGCAATAAGCATAGGTAAAACTAATATCCTTTTAGAATATAAATCCATTTTAATGGTAATAGGCACAGTTATTGCGCTCGCGATTTTTAAAATCCACCCCATTCTAGTATTAATTATCGCAGCTATTACAGGGATTGCTTTCTTAAGATAGTATGGTCACCATCGTCATTCCAACTTATAATGAGGCGGAGAATATTGAGGAATTAGTTGCCCGGATAAAAAACTGCTTATCCGGAGAATATGAATTGGTAGTTGTCGATGACGCTTCACCCGACGGCACAGGAAAGATCGCGGAGAAGCTTTCCAATAACCACCCGATGAAGGTAATCCACAGAAAGCGGAGGCTTGGCCTGGCTTCAGCGGTTTTAGAGGGTTTTAAGATCGCCTCCGGTGAATTGATATGTGTTATGGATTCTGACTTAAGCCATCCTCCGGAAATCATCCCGTTACTTATAAAGAATCTGGAAATACAGAATGCCGATATGGTTATTGCTTCAAGGTTTATACCCGGAGGCGGCATAGAAAATTGGCCAAAAATGAGATTATTGGGAACAAGTTTAGCAACATTGGCAGTGAGGCCGCTGACCAGTGTAAGGGACCCGATGTCAGGATTCTTCCTGCTTAAGAAAAGTGTTTTTAGCAATTTAGATCTGGTTCCGAGAGGATATAAGATCCTTTTGGAAATTTTAGTTAAGGGCAGGTATAAGAAGGCGGAAGAATTCCCCTTTATATTTAAGGACAGGGTTTACGGCAGCAGCAAACTGAATTTAAAGATTTATTTGGAATTTACCGCGCAACTCTTTAGCCTTTATTTTTATAAAATTAAGAAAATCTTTCTTAAAAAGGAAACGCCGCTGATCGCGGGGAGATGCCAGTGATAACCGGAAAATCAGGGAATAGCTATGTCCGCCGTATCGCGGTTGTCTTTATCGCCATAACCGTAATCAGCCTGGTCCTCTCGGTATCTCCAAAGCGTATTTCCGGGGATTTTGATGTATATTATAATGCCAGCAGAAACTATCTTGCCGGTAGCGCGGTATACAGCTCGCACGAAGGAGGTATAGAAGAATTCAAATACCTGCCGCTTTTTGCCCTGGTTTTTTCTCCCTTCGCGGTTATGGAAAGGATCCCCAGCTTTTATCTTTGGAGTTTTCTTAATATTTTCCTGTTTTATTTCATGTTTTATTTTATTCATAAGCTTAAGCTGCTTTCTTTTTCCAGGGGCAAGGATTTCCTCATTATTTTCTTCTTATTTGCTTTAACCGGCCGCTATATTTTTGCCAATATCAGGATAGGGCAGGTTAATATCCTGCTTTCTTTCCTGTTGGTCTTAATGATGTACTTTGAGATCAAGAAAAAAGATTTTTGGGCTTCTGTTTGCCTGGCGTTCAGCCTGATGATTAAATTATTCCCGCTGGTTTTTCTGGGGTATTTTATCTTAAGAAGGCGTTTTAAAATAGCCGGCTACACTATTTCATTGATGGCGGTTTTCCTGCTATTGCCGAGCATCTATAGCGGCTCCGGGGGAAATTTAAAATATTTAGAAGATTGGCTTAATTTGTTAAAAATCACTCCCGCCCAGATGCTTTATTCGGTCAAGAATTATTCGGTTCTTGCTTTCTTTTCCTGGTTTTTCATTGCCCGTCATGAACCGTATTATATTTTTGACTATCATTTGATTACCAAGGCTTTAACGCTCCAGGTATATTTGGCCTGGGCAGCCAGCTGTTTTGTTTTATTTATCCTCTTTTTTTATGACAGGATCTTTAAGCAGGAGAGAGATTTAGAGCCGCCATATTTGGATTATGCCTGTCTTTTTGCCTGCGGGCTCTTATTTAACCCTTTTGCCTATTTAAACGCGCTGGTATTTTTAATTGTCCCGTATTTCTTTATTTTACGTTCTTTATTTTATTCAAAATTAAACAAGGCTTGGCTGGCGGCAATCGGGCTGCTTACTCTTTTTTGCTTTGTCCTTTCCATGGCCAATAATAAAGTATTCTTTCCGGATAATCAGCAGTTTCATACGGTTTTAAAATACAGGATCCCATTGTGGACGATTATTTTGGTGTATTTAAATTTGTGGTTAATCAAGTTGTCGTTTAAGTTAAGGGCTAAAAAGGTAAATTGTTAAAGGATTAAAAATAAAAAGGATCATAATATGGCTAATTTTTCTTTTGATGTAGTTTCCGAAGTGGACTTGCAGGAGATGGATAACGCGGTGAACCAGGCTAACAAAGAGTTGGCCCAACGGTATGATTTTAAGGACAGTAAAGCCTCTATCGCTTATGACCGCAAGGAAAAGAAAATTACCTTGATCGCGGACAATGATTTTAAGCTCCGCGCTTTAACCGATATCCTGGCTACCCGTATGGCTAAGAGGGGGATCTCTTTGAAATCCCTGAAATTCAATCCTCCGGAAAAAGCTTTTGAAGGATACCTGCGCCAGGTTGTGGAAATATACACCGGCATTGACCAGGAAAAAGCCAAAGAATTAACCGGGATAATCAAGAAGCTTGGCCTTAAAGTGCAGGCCCAAATAGAAGGAGAGAAGATCAAGGTCAGTTCCGCTAAAAAGGACGAATTGCAGGCGGTAATCGCGCATTTGCGCGGCCTGGATTTCCCTATCCCGCTTAGTTTTGTTAATTATCGTTAAAAATTGATTTTTTTATCCATAATCTGTGGTAAAATACCTTATCTGAAATTAAAAAACGGACACTATAAAAAGGAGTCCTGATATGGCAATCGATATTATATTAAGCGCCATGGTGATTTTTATTAATCTTTTCATTTGCGTGATCGCCATAATCCTTACGTTCTTCCGGGATCTTTATATTAAAATCGATAAGAAACTTAATAAAACCATATTTTCAACCCTCTTTTTTCCTATCCTGGATACGAAGACATATTACTTTGACAGCTGGATGTTTAAGTACCATAAAATAATAGGGCCCATTTTACTGCTGGTATCTTTAATTGACATGCTTTTGTTCCTTACCCTTATAAAAAACTTATAAATCTTATCGCGCCCATAGCTCAATTGGATAGAGCACTTGCCTACGGAGCAAGTTGTTGCAGGTTCGATTCCTGCTGGGCGCAGATATTTTGATTTGCTTCGCCCGTCCTTAAGCGCCTGCCGCAAGGCAGGAAGCGGAGGGCTGGGCGCATTAAAAATTTTTATCCCGCCGAGTATACCAAAATTATCGAAGAGAATTTTGGTATATCTTACGAGGCGGGATAACATTATGAATATATCCAAACTCCACCAATTTTTTATGTCTGAGGCTTTGAAAGAAGCGCGGAAGGCCTTTGAAGAAGACGAAGTCCCGGTAGGCGCGGTTGTTGTCAGCGGCGGTAAGATCGTTGCCCGCGGGCATAATCAGGTGGAGCGTCTGAAAGACCCCACCGCCCACGCCGAGATGCTCGCTATTACTTCCGCGGCTAACTCCCTTAGTACAAAGTGGTTGAATGCGGCTACCCTCTATGTTACAATTGAACCATGCAGTATGTGCGCGGGCGCGTTGGTCTTGGCGCGGATTAAAAATATATGTTTTGGCGCAAAAGACCCTAAAACCGGCGCCTGCGGTTCAGTAGTACATATCGTAAATAATAAGAAGTTGAACCATCGCATAAAAATACATAGCGGCATTCTGGAAGATGAATGCAGGGCTATTTTAAAAGAATTTTTTAAGAAAAAAAGGAAGTAGTCCGTCCCGCCTCATAAGAAGCGCTAAAATTCTGTTCCATAATTTTAGCGCATTCGGCGGAGTAGATTTTCGATAAGCAATAGGAAGAAATCTTAGGAGAGGTGGCTGAGTGGTCGAAAGCAACTCACTGCTAATGAGTTGTCTGGGGAAACCTGGACCCTGGGTTCAAATCCCAGCCTCTCCGTAGAATTTCTGGCTCTGGCTTCAAGAAATTCATACCGCCGAATACACCAAAATTATGGCACAGAATTTTGGTGTGGATATGAGGCGGTATAGTAGCTAAGAAATTTACGCAGCGTTTTGCTTTTGGGATACGAAGCGGTACAATCCGTGGCTTTCCGGAATTCCTTATTTGAGTTGACATACAAATTGGGGCTAGAAAATAAAGCATATATGCCGTCAAGTCAACTTTCCTTTGATTATCCTTCCTCTGAGACACTGCGCGTTAAGTTAAGTGGCGAGTGGCAGATCTCTGTGGGCCTGCCGTCGGATAACGAGTGCCTTTCGCAGCTCTCTTCAAATAAAGAAATTACAGAAGTTACTTTTGAGCCCTCCGGATTAAACAAGTGGGACAGCGGCCTGCTTTCGTTCCTCTTGCGCCTGATCAAAGAATGCGGTAAGAGGAATATCCGGGTTAACCGCCAGAGCCTGCCTGAAGGGATAGAAAGATTGCTTATACTTGCTTTACGGGAACACAAAGTTTCCGTCCCGCAAGAGGCGCCGATAGCGATACCTTTGCTTGAGCGCGCCGGCGATAAGGTTTTACAGATACAAGCGGGTTTTGTTTCGTTGTTTAATTTCCTAGGCGATATTGCTGTTGCTTTCAGCCGGTTCTTAAGCGGCAAAGCATATTTCCGCGGAGATGATTTCAGGGCAATAGTGCAGCGCTGCGGGGCTGATGCTTTGGGCCTGGTTTCTTTGATCAGCGTTTTAGTCGGGATAATCCTTGCTTTTGTCGGGACGATCCAGCTGCAGCTATTTGGGGCGCAGATCTTTATTGCCGATATCGTAGGCATTGCCATGGTACGCGTGATGGGAGCGGTAATGACCGGGATCATTATGTCCGGCAGGACAGGGGCGTCTTTTGCCGCTGAGCTTGGCCTTATGCAGGCTAATGAAGAGATAGATGCTTTTAAGACTTTAGGCATATCCCCGGTAGAATTCCTGGTTATGCCGCGCGTCCTGGCTTTGATGATCATGATGCCGTTTCTGACCCTCTATGCGGATTTTATGGGGATACTGGGAGGCTTCTTCGTCAGCACCGTTTTCCTCGGCCTTAACCCGGTAGAATACCTGCAGCATACCCAGTCGGCAGTAAGATTGAGCAATCTTTGGATCGGGCTGGCGCATAGTTTTGTTTTCGGCATCATCATCGGTATTGCCGGATGCCTCCGGGGGATGCAGTGCGCCAGGAGCGCGGAGGCAGTTGGAGAGGCGGCTACTTCAGCTGTGGTGACCGCGATCACCAGCATCGTAGTAGCTACCGCCCTGATCACATTTGTCTGTCAGGTATTAGGAGTGTAAGTTTATGGAAACGATATCCAAGCCGGTTATTCAGGTGCGCGATCTCGGCCTAAGCTATGATGATTACGCGGTGATGCGCGGCCTTAATTTCAGCGTAAATAAAAACGAGATCTTTGTGGTGATGGGCGGAAGCGGCTGCGGGAAAAGCACTCTGCTTAAAGCGCTCATTGGCCTTAAAAGCCCGGTAGAGGGAGAGGTGTTATACGAGGGGGTAAGTTTCTGGCAGCAGGATGAAGATAAGCAGCAGGGGATCATGCGGCGCTTAGGGATACTCTACCAGGGCGGGGCATTGTGGAGTTCGTTGACCCTCGGAGAGAATGTAGCTTTGCCGCTGGAGCTTTACGCGAAATTATCGCCGCCGCAGGTCCGCGAAGTTGTGGAATTAAAATTATCCCTGGTCGGGCTTTCAGGTTATGCTGATTTTTATCCCGCGCAGATAAGCGGGGGGATGCGCAAAAGGGCTGCCCTGGCGCGGGCGATAGCGCTTGACCCGGACTTTATTTTCTTTGATGAGCCTTCCTCCGGGCTTGATCCTTTGAGCGCCCGCTCGCTGGATGAGCTTATCCTGCAGCTGAAAGATACATTGAGAGCGGCAATCATAGTCGTTACGCATGAACTCGCCAGTATTTTTACCATAGGGGATAATTCCGTGTTGCTTGACGCGGATAGTAAAAGCATGATCGCCATAGGCAATCCCAGGGATTTACTGAATACTTCCAGTGACCCCAGGGTCATTCAATTTCTGACAAGAGGAGAAAAAACAAGCCTGCCTCGCCTGCCTACCGGCAGTCAGGGCGGGCAAGGAGCTGCCCGATGATCAAGAAAGCAAGTAAGACGGTGATTGGTTTGTTTGTGATAGGCGCGGTGATATTACTGCTGATAGCGATAATGGTTTTCGGCTCAGGCATGTTTTTTAAAGAGACGGATGAATATGTCCTGTTCTTTGACGGTTCGGTAAAGGGGCTCTCTGTGGGCGCGCCGGTGATCTTCAGAGGCGTAAAAATAGGCAATGTCAAGAGTATCAGCCTTATATACGATGCAGAATCAAGGAATGTGCTTATTCCCGTGATTATTGACGTAGAACTCGCGCGCGTAAAGGGCGTCCCTGACAAGCCGGGTTATCCGGACTATAAAACCCTGGTGAAGCAGGGGCTGCGCGCTAAACTTGAAATACAGAATTTTATTACGGGTCAGCTTATGCTTGCTTTTGATTTTTACCCCGACAACCAGGAGAAGCTTTACGGGCTGATCAGGAAATACCCCGAACTGCCGACCTTGCCCATATCCCCGGATATTTTTAATGTCATGAATGAAATCCCGATTAAAGAGATCTCCAAAAATCTTGAAGAGTCGGTTAGGGGAATAAACAGGCTGGTAAATTCAGAAGGTATCTCTGAAGTGGACAAGACGCTTCGGGAGGTAACCAATTCGGTGCGCTCATTTGGTTTGTTTATGGAATACCTTGAGCAGCACCCGGAGGCGTTGTTAAAAGGAAAACCAATCCCCAAAGGAGAATAATATGAGAAAACGCGTCTTTTTAGGTTTTATAGCGGCAGCCATGTTTATTTTTACCATGAGCGGATGCCTGGCCATCGCTAATACTCCCAACTCCCGGTTTTATATGCTTAATCCAATAAACAAAGTGCAGGCAAGCGGGAATTCTGGTATTGCGGCAGAGATGATCATAGAGGTCGGGCCGGTCGGGATCCCTGCATACCTGAACCGTCCGCAAATAGTAACTACAAATAAGAACGGCACGCTTAATTTTTCCCAGCTTAACCGCTGGGGCGAGCCTCTTGATTCAGCCTTAGCGCGCCTGATCATTGATAACCTGACAGTTATGGCTCCGGAGGCAAGTTTCCAGATGTTTCCCTGCAACTTTGCCATTCCGCTTAATTATCAGGTGATCGTGGATATTATTCAACTGGATAGCGAGTTGAGTAAAGGTATTTTGCTTGTGGCACAGTGGTCTATTATTGACCGCAAGAACAAGAAAATGCTTTTGACAAAAAGATCCCAGTTTGTAAAGCCGATAAACCCCCATAATTATTTCGGCCTGGCGCAGGCGTTAAGCGAAGCCGGAACGGACCTGGCTAGCGATATCGCCAAGGGCCTTGCGGAATTGCCCAAACAACCGGAAAAGAACGGTTCCGGGAGATGATCAAAGAGCAAGGATCGTGGCTGCGAAAGTTTTTTTACTTTTTAAGGTAATTTCTGGTATAATAAAGCTTGTTTTAAGGGTTGGATCATAATTTTAGTCTGAATTACGGATACGGTCAGGATCCTGCGCGGCCGCCTCCGCCAACGGTTAAATAAAAAACATATGGAAAAAGAAAGAATCGAGATCGAGAACGCTATGCTGGATAACCTGGCAGGAAAGATCCTTTTGTTGCAGGATCCGACCCGCAAAAGGGAATTTATCTTTAAGGCGTTCCTGGAGATCTATAACTCTCCCGAGGTCCAGCAATTTATTACAAGGTACAAAGACTTAAATGTGGACAAATTCTTCGAGGAGTTTCTATCTTACGGGGTGATCGAAGAATTCCTGGCTGACCCTGAGGTAGAGGATATTATGATAAATTTCCTTTCCTCTATTTATGTCCATAAGACAAAAATAGGCATGGTCAAAACAGACAGAAGATTTTCTTCGCAGCAAGAATTGGACCTGCTCATAAAGAAACTGATCGTTTTCTCAGGAAGGAAAACAATAAATAAAATAAATAACGTTGAGCTTTCGGAAATAAAGGGGAGGGTGAATATCGTGTATTCCCCTTTTGGCCCGCAGATAACCATAACCAGGGCCAAGGAAAAGCCGTTAAATATAATTGACCTGATCAAGACCGGAGCCCTCAACGCGGAATTGGCCGCGCAATTCTGGCTTTATATAGAAGGATTGGGGATCAAGCCGGCAAACATCATCATCTCCGGAGGCCCGGGCACAGGCAAGACCACGTTTATGAACGCGCTCCTGAATTTTATGCCGTCTAACCAAAGGGTCGTGGTCATCGAGGATACATTAGAATTAAATACGGATTTGGAAGAGAATTGCGCCCGCCTGGAGAGCGATGAGCAGATCACCCTGGCGGACCTGGTAAAGAATTCACTGCGTATGCGCCCGGACAGAGTGATCGTAGGCGAGGTAAGGGGCAGAGAGGCGCAGGATTTAATGACCGCGATGAATATCGGTAAATATTGCATAGGGACCCTGCACGCGTCGACCGCGCGCGAGACGATAATGCGCCTTCAGAATGAACCGATGAACGTGCCGGAGGTACTGGTAAACTTAGTGGATGTATTCGTGATCATGCGCCGGTATAATGTAAACGGCAAGGTCCAGCGCGTGGCCGCGGAACTGGTAGAGACTGCCGGCATGGAACAGAAGAAGGTTTTGTTGTCCTCTTTGTGGTATTATGATCTGGCCAAACAGGCGTTCGTAGAAACCGCGGTAAGCAGCGTCTACCGTGACAAGATCGCCCAGATAAGCGGAAAGTCCCCCAGAGGCATCATGAACGAATTAAGGCTGCGGACAAAGATAATCAAGACGCTTTTAGAAAAAAATATAAGCGATACCAAGGTAATAACGGAATTATTCCATAAATACAGCAGCGAACCCCAGGCAGTGTTAGAAGAAATAGGCTTAAAAGAGGATATTTAATCCCCTTCCCGGGACCCGCTATAAACCGCTTACCTAAAAAATGCAATATACTGTTTTTGCCCTAAAATGGCGGCCTAAGAATTTTGACGAAATTATAGGCCAGCCCCATATCGTAGCTACCCTTAAGAATGCTATCCAGAAAAACAGGCTTGCCCACGCTTATTTATTTGCGGGCCCCCGCGGCGTAGGCAAGACTTCTACTGCCAGAATATTAGCCAAGGCGCTTAATTGCAAGTCCCCTTCCGGCATAAATCCTTGTTCAGAATGCCCTTCCTGTATTGATATAAGCCAGGGCCGCAGCCTTGATGTTATTGAGATAGACGGGGCTTCCAACAGGGGCATTGATGAGATAAGGATGCTGCGGGAGAATGTGAAATTCGCCCCCACCTCGGGTAAATACAAGATATATATAATAGATGAAGTGCATATGCTCACGCAGGAGGCATTTAACGCGCTCCTTAAGACTTTAGAAGAGCCGCCGGAGTTTGTTAAGTTCATATTTGCCACAACCCAGCCCCACAAGATAATCCCGACCATACTATCAAGGTGCCAGCGTTTTGATTTCCGGAGGATATCCGCGATGGAAATTACCGCTCAATTAGAGCGCATCGTTTCTTCGGAGAAGATAGGCGTGGATAAAGAAGTTTTATTCGCCGTAGCTAAAAGCAGTGACGGTTCCTTAAGGGACGCGGAATCAATTTTAGACCAATTAATATCTTTTTCCCAGCATAAGATATCCTTAAAAGATGTTATTTCCGTTTTAGGCATTATTGAGCAGGAATCGTTGTTTGAAATAACCGATAAAATAATCCAGAAAGACGCCAAGGCGGTGTTAGGCCTGCTTAATGACTTCATTGACAGCGGTAAGGATATCGGCGTATTCCTGCCGAGCCTTATCGAACATTTCCGCAATCTTATGGTAGCTAAGATCACCTCCGGAGATTCGGAATTAGTAGACCTTCCTAAGGATGCCTGTGAAAGGCTGCTAAAGCAGAGCGGGATGTTAAGCCTGGAAGAAATCTTCAGCGCTTTTAATATCCTGGTAAATACCCAGGAGATGGCCAAGAGGCTGGATTCTACGCGCATCCCTTTAGAGATAAGCTTAGTCAGGTTGGCGCACGACAAGAAAAGCTCATATTCTCAAGACGTAAAGCATCCGCCTTTAAAAGATACAAAAACCAGCCCGCTGCCCGCCCAGGAAAAGGTTTCTCCCTCTGTAGCGGCGGATGATCCATCCCAGTCTATTTCTTTGGACAGCGTAAGGGATGCCTGGAAGGCCATCATAGACAACATCGGAAAAATAAAAATATCGGCAGCTACCTATTTAAATGAGGGCAGCCCTTTAAAGCTGCAAGGTAATACCTTAACCGTATCTTTCCCGAAAAATTATTCATTGCATAAAGAGTCGCTGGAAAACAGGGATAATAAAGCGATCATTGAAAAAACTATTTCCGGGATATTGAACACGAATTTGAGAGTGAGTTTTATACTTTCCGCGGAGAGCGCGGAGAGAAAAGACAAGGAAGACAAAGAAGGCAATATTTTTATTAGATCCGCTTTGGATATGTTCAACGGCAGGGTTATTAAAGAGGGATAATGGCGGCCTACACTGATTCTATAGAGAAATTGATAAACAGCCTGGTAAAACTGCCCGGGATCGGCAGGCGCAGCGCTGAGCGCGTAGTCAATTATGTGCTGAATGCTTCCAAGGATGAAATAAAGAATTTATCGGAGGCGCTGATCAAGGTAAAAGAGAATGTCAGTTTCTGCCGTATCTGTAATAACTTAAGTGAAGGAGATATCTGCAGGATATGCCAGGACAGCCGCCGGCAAAAAGATATAATCTGCATAGTGGAAAACCCCGCCGATGTCACGGCGATAGAGAAAGCGGGTAATTTTAACGGCGTATACCACGTATTGTTAGGTTCCATATCTCCTTTAGAAGGCAGGGGCCCCAGCGACCTGAAGATTGAAGGCCTGCTTCGCAGGATAAAGGAAGATAACGGCAAAGAAGTAATTATAGCCACAGACGCAGATACGGAAGGCGAAACCACCGCAATATATCTTGCCAAGATGATCAAGCCCTTAGGCGTTAATTTAACCCGCATTGGTTTAGGCCTGCCAGTTGGTTCAAACCTGGAGTACGCGGACGCAACCACGCTTTCCAAGGCCCTGGAATCCCGTCGCAATATTTAACTTATGATCACCCTGAATAATATTTCCAAAAATTACGGCAAAAAGATCCTATTTGAGGATATCTCCTTAAATATCAACAGTGGGGAGAAGATAGGCCTTATCGGCCCTAATGGCGCGGGCAAGAGTACGCTTTTTTCTTTGCTCCTGGGAGAAATAGAGCCGTCGGCAGGCGAGGTGAGGATCAATAAGAACGTCCATATCGGCCATCTCCATCAGGAGGCGAATTTCGTGTCTTCTCATACAGTCCTGTCGGAGCTGACTGAGGGTGATGAAAGGATCATACGCCTGAGAAAAGAGAAAGAAGAACTGGAAGAAAGAAATGAAGCGGGCTCAAAACGCTACGGGGACGTATTGCATGATTTAGATTCACTGGGGTATTTTGAACTGGAACACAAGGCCAAAAAGATCTTAATGGGGTTGGGCTTTAAAGAAAAGGACCTTAACCGCCCGATAGCGCAAATGAGCGGCGGATGGCAGATGCGTACTTTACTGGCCAAGCTTCTTACCTGCCGCTATGACCTGCTACTCCTTGATGAGCCGACTAATTACCTGGATTTAAACGCGGCACTCTGGCTTAAAGATTATCTGGCTGATTTTAAAGGCACCTTTATTATGATCTCCCATGATAAGGCTTTCCTGACGGACGTAACTAACTATACCTTGATCCTGGAAAACGGCGCGATCGCTAAGGTGCACGGGAACTATGAACATTATGAGCAGATAAAGAAGGAGAGGCGCGTATTTCTCGTTAAGCAATCCAAGGAACAAGAGAAAAAAATGAAACAGCTGGAGAGATTTGTGGAGCGTTTCCACGCCCAGCCCAATAAAGCGGCTTCTGTCCGCGCCAAGCGCAGGGTCTTAGAGAAAATGCAGGAAAAAGAGATCGTAGTGCCGCAGGACCCCAGAGAGAGTATCAGGGATTTTCATTTTCCTCCTACCCAGCGCAGCGGCCACAGGGTTATATCGCTGGATAAGATCTCTAAATCTTACGGGGACATTAAAGTCTACACAGGCCTGGATTTTGAGATAACACAGGGCGTTAAAGCGGTGCTGTCCGGAGATAACGGCGCCGGCAAATCCACGCTTCTTAAGATCTTAGCCGGCGTAGTTGATATTGACAGCGGTTCGCGCGTTGTCGGGCATAATGTGGAGACAGGTTATTTCTCGCAGACACGCACGGATGTGCTTAATCTGGAAAATACCGTCCTGCAGGAAGCTTATTCCGCCGCTCCCGGTTATATGGCGGAAGAGGATATCAGGACTATCCTGGGAGCATTTTTATTTACCGGAGAAGACGCGGATAAAAAAGTCAAAGTGCTCTCCGGAGGGGAAAAGAGCCGCCTGATACTGGCCAAGCTTTTGGTTAATCCTCCCAATTTCCTCTTACTTGATGAACCGACAACCCATCTTGACGTAGACGCCGTAGACGCGCTGGTCAGGGCATTGACCGATTACCAGGGAACTATCGTATTTATCAGCCACGATATATATTTCGTCCGTTCCATTGCCGATATGGTTTTTGAAGTCAAAGAAGGAAGGATCAGGAAATTCTCCGGGTCTTTTGACTATTATCTGGAAAAAAGGGACCAAGGGGAGTTAAATATAGAACAACGCGCTCCCAAAGCCAGTATCCATAAGGCTCAAGCTGCTGACGACACAAAAGAAAAGGCAAAAGAGGAAGAAAAGAGGCGCAGGGAAGAGGAAAAGAAGCGTAAGGCCCATAATACAGAAGTGCGGCAGAAGATAGATAAGCTGGAGAAAGAGAAAGAAGTCCTGCATTTAGAAAGCTATGCCAAGGCGCGTGCCTTATCTAACCCGCGCATTTATCGCGATGAAGATACCGCCAGGGAATACGGCCGCCGGATGAAAGATATAGAGAAAATAATCTTAGAAATGGACAGCGAGATCGAGAAGCTGGAAGAGCAGATCATTGAGTAGGGGCTTGTTCCTATAAAGCAGTATTTACCTCTTGATTTTGACATTTTTTTTAGCTACAATAAACTCCATAATTCCCCCTTAGCTCAGTTGGTAGAGCGAGAGACTGTTAATCTCCAGGTCCTAGGTTCGAGTCCTAGAGGGGGAGCCAAATAAATCTCTCAAAATCCAGAATGAGAGATAAAGATTACCCTGATTAATAGCACTAGTCAGGGTAATCTTTATGTGTCGATGTGTCAAAAGGTTA
>Ga0265297_10001744_pt1 | contig 48582 bp, 45 predicted proteins | sample Munlanlwell13791_FD_192502 | JGI IMG/M metagenome (GOLD analysis project Ga0265297, IMG submission 192502) | Leachate microbial communities from a municipal landfill in Southern Ontario, Canada - Leachate well 137-91 | ecosystem: Engineered > Solid waste > Landfill > Unclassified | place...
CTTAATGGTTCGTTTAAAAAAGTGAAAATGGCCATCGGTATTCATGCCGGATTGAGTGACGCGCGAAAATCAAAATTAGTTAAATCTTTAGTTATGAAAAGCATCACATTTGACCATTAAGCCAAAAAATTTAATCCAAATGAGTTTAAATCTGGTGAAGGATTACTAGGAGATGAAAAAGCTGATTTTCAACCCAAGGCTGAAGAACCTAATAAACTTCCCAGATCATTTTTTCAAAAATTACGAGGTCGAGATAAAAAATCAGCAATAGGTGTAGCACACGAAGAAGCAACAAAAAGAGATCCCATAGAAACAGCGAGGATTGAAATTCGCAAGATAAGAGAGATAAGAGAAAGTATGCCAGAAGAATTAAAACAGGAACTTCAAGAAGCCCTTTTCGAAGGAAGAGAAACTGTCAATTACAGAACTTCTGATGAGGGTGATCCTATCTCGGCAAAAGGACTTGACGAAGCCATAAATTGTGCAGTTATGGCAGGGGCAAGTTATGATTGGAACACAGACTGGGCAGTTGTAGAATTACATTACAAAGGCCAAGATACAAACGCTGAAGTTTCTGGAGTTAGTAATGGTTGGGGGTATGCAAGACCAAAGGTGAAGATTGATCATAAAGGGAAAGAATACTCATGGGTTGAAGTATTCTAACATTAAGCAATATGGAAACCTCGGAATCATTCCGTTCTTCTCGCGAAGCGGCAAAAATAACTTCTGACAAAGTTTCGTCATGGGAAAAATTAAATGCCGCTACCCTTGAAGAAGCGGATAAAAAATTCGGTGAAAAAACCAAAGCAACTTGGAAAGATTTTGCTGTTTCTGGAGTTTTGCAATTTGATAAAAAAGAAGGCAAACAAGTTCTGAAGCCATTTACCGATTTAGACGGCAGAAATGCGCTAGGAATTTTGCAAGAAGCTGGAATTGATACAAATAATTTAACCTATGTTCGTCCAGGAGAATATTTGGAAGGTGCTATAAATTTGGACACTGGCGACAAATTCGGCGTTGTCTATGAGGAGCCGAACTATACTGCTTTTTTTGATTATCATGCCAAAGGAACAAAAGAAGTAACCTCTACCGCTGAAATTGTCTATAAAACTATGGTTGATTTGGGAATGGTAGAAAAATCTGAAGCCATGGATAGATTGGTTGATTTTGTGACTAAAATTGACAATCGCCAATTTCCGCCTGAATAATTTTTGAAAAGCGCTAAAACAATTTTAGGACTTCAAAGAGATTTGGATTTTGATAAATTGTTGGCATATTTTAAAGATCATAGAAGCCCAACCGAAGAATTAACGCCTGATGAATTTGAAAAATATGGTCTTAGAGATTCGGCGGGAAAGCAACAGTAAGTTGTGGACGAAGCCATGGAAACTTTGGAAAGAATGAAAAAAGAAGGAAAAGTTATTGATACGAAATATGGACAAATTGTCATGAATGAAAAATAATGAATTAAGAGTTGGTGCTTCCGCGGCTTACGTAAAATTTGATGGAATTATTAATTTTACTCCAGGAAAAAGTTTTGCCGTGACGCTCAAAGAAAAAGATTTTAACGAAAAAGAATTGAAAAATAGACTTGGCGATAGATTCCAAGGCAAAATAATTCGCGGCAAGATGTGGTTATATAATGAAACGAACTCATTAGAATTAAGTTTGGAAGAAGGTCATTGATAGTTTGAAATAAGCGGCGCGCCAACTTCGTTGGTACGAAATTCGGTGGCGGTGGAAAGCGGGGGCGGGCAAAAATTCCTTCCCCCCATCCCCTTCCTTTTTGCCCGCCCGAGCGTTCTGGTTTTGCGCGCGAAGCGCACAATCATTCTGGGTTTTACTCAAAAAATGTTCGAACATCGTCCAAAAAACACCGCCTTCGTTTACTTGAACGGCTCAACGGCTCCGCCCGTTGAGCCGTTCATTTTATCCCCAACTTTTCAGTTGTTATTGAATAATTAACTTGGTTTTTCTGCTATAATTAACCCTGTGGAGTAATAATGCTAGGCGTTATAAAATCTTGACAAAGATTTTTACTCCATAGGGTAAATCTCATGCTAATTTTATCAACCAACAAACTGGTCAAGTCTTTGACGCTATTTTGGGTTAGCGGGCTTTTGCTGTTATTTGTTTTTTACCCCTTAATTTCTCATGCCGCTTTTACCAAACAAATTAATTATCAAGGCAAATTAACGGATGCCACCGGCACGGCTGTCGCTGATGGTTCTTATGATATTCAATTCAAACTTTACACGGTTCTCACTGGCGGTTCCGCTATCTGGACCGAAGATCAAACTGTCACGGTTACCAACGGTCTCTTCTCGGTCATGCTGGGCTCGGTCACTTCGCTCGCTGACACTAATTTCAATCAAGCTCTTTACTTAGGTATTAATGTCGAAGCTGATGGCGAAATGTTCCCTCGTAAAATTCTCGGTTCGGTCCCCTCATCTTTCACCTCTCTCCGTCTTGACGGCGCCGCTTCGTCCACGGCAATGGATATTTCTGAATACCTGATTGTTAATGGCAATTCAACCACGACTGGCTATTCTTCGTTAGCCACAACCTCAATGTTCTTTGGTTCTAAAATTGGCGATACTGCTGGAAATTACCTTACTGTTGAAGATTATGCTCCTCTTAGTGGAACTTATGTCCCCAGTGCTGGGACATTCCCACTTATTAGTTTTTCTAGCCCTAACTTTTTAATAGACCCAACCGCTAGTGCTGGAGGGTTTAAAGATAATTTTCTTGTTTTTCAAGATTCAGTTTCTGTTAATCCCTATATCAAATTCGTTAGTAAAGATTTTTCTGACACCATCAATATTGCTAATTTGAGCTATGCTACTACTACTCACACGTTCAGTTTTGCTCGGGCGACGGATGCTTCTTTTGTCGCCCCTGTCAATTTAAGTGTAGAGAATGATTTGGCAGTGGGGGGTTGGTTGACAGTCAGCCGTGTTACTAATTCCTTATTATCCTCTGATAGTTCCGGTTTAATCATGGCGACTACCACGATTAATCTTAACTCCTTGACAGTGGGAGGTGACACCCCTATTGTCGTCGGAGGGACAGAGTTGGAATTGCCAGAAGTTGGGGCGTCACTTTCTATCGATGAGAAGATTGTCGGTAATTATTTATATATGGTTTTTCAATCTCCCACATCAACTGATCAGTTTAGAATCATTGATATCTCTAATGCTTATCACCCTAAAGTAATTGGGGGGGGGTCGTTAGATTTTGGTTCTGGTGGTGGTGTTAGTTATGGAGCTAGGGCGATTGATGTTGTCGGAAAATATGCTTATATAACTTTTGAAAATGGAACCTTTCCAGACAATAAAAATTTTCGGATAGTGGACATTTCTGATCCAACACATCCAGCAATTGTTGGCGGTTCAGATTTAGCCGTTGGATCCTTCTCTACTCGAGCGGTTAAGGTTGTTGGTAAGTATGCTTATCTGGGCGATTATGCCACTGGTTCTGATTTTGGGTTGGTAATCGTTGATATCTCTAATCCCTATAATCCAAAGCTTACCAGCCCAACCACTATTGCTGGTTTGACTGGTGAAACTAGGTCATTGGATGTTGCTGGCAAGTATGCTTATCTAGTTTCTTATCGGCAATTCGCTGATGCCACAACTAATGTCTTGCGGATTGTTGACGTTTCGGATCCGACTAACCCTGTTGTGGTTGGAGGAGCAGGCATCTCCTTGCCCCTTTATGCCAGGAAAATTCAGGTAGTCGGTCGTTATGCCTATATTACCTTTGATTCTTTTGGTTCGACTTATGGGATTGATAACGGTTTGTTGCCGACCGAAGCATTTAGAATTGTCGATATCTCTGACCCGACTAATCCCGTGGTTGTCGGAGGTGACAATTTAAGTTTTAGTTGTAGTTTGGCGGGGGGAGGGGGAATTCATGATATTTATATTGTTAATAGCTTAGCTTACATAACTGAAGGGTCAAGCCTTCGTGTTCTTGATGTTGCCAGTTCCACTAATCCGACCATTTTGAGAACATTTATCTTGCCAGCGGCTGGCGGTTGGCCAATAGTTGTGTCTGGTAATTATGCTTATATTGGTGTTCCATCAGAAGAAGGTACCGATATTTTACGGATTCTCGATCTTAGAGGTCTAAAAACTGGCACGGCGAATATCGGTTCGCTTAAGATTGGTTCACTGAATGCTGAATATGATTTAGTTACAGCTGGAAATCTCTTTGCTAATGGCCTTAATATTGGTGTTGGTGGAATGATTACTGATGGCAATCTGTCGGTTAATTCTACTACAACGCCGTCATATTTTGGTGGTCAAGTGGGAATAGGGACAACAACTCCGATGTCGGGCTATTCATTAGCGGTGAGTGGCGATATGATTGTGACTGGGACCTCCACCCTGGCTTCAACCACAATGAGTGGAGATTTTATTGTTAGCAGTGTCGGCACTTCAACCATGGCGGGGAATTTGGATGTGGCAGGTAATATTAAGGGGGGCAATGTTTACACCGGGGATTTATACTTTGCTAATGGCTGGATTATTACTGAGGCTGAGAAACTTGGTCGAGATTATAGTGGCTTAGTTTTCTTTGATAGCGCCGGCAATGAAGTGATTGCGCTTAATGCTGACGGGCAATTTATTGGCGCTTCTATCCCAACCCAACAAAATACTCAAATTATTACCAGTGTGGCGAGTGGTTGGAGTATCGGCGAGGATGGTTTGCTTCGAGTTTCATCGCTCGAAATTACCGATAGCTTGAAAATTGGTTCGCCCGAAAAACGGATTGGCTTTACCCTTTATGACGAGGTGACCGGTGAACCATATTGTATCTCGCTGTCTAATGGTCTGATTAAAAACACAAAAGGCGAATGTGGTTTAGCTGCTACTGCCACGACTACTACTCCGTCCGGCTCACCATCTGATCCCTCGTCCACTCCACTACCAGCCGAAACGGCCACGTCGACACCATCCGAATCACCAACTCCAACCTCAACTGATCCAGTTATTCCTCCACCTGAACCCGAGGAGCCGATTGCTCCAACTCCAGTTGAACCAACCATTGAACCAGAACCAATTGCCCCGCCGATCGAAGAACCAGCCCCAACACCAGAACCAACTCCATCGCCAGAAGGAAACTAAAAACTTAAAAAAATAATATTTAGGCAGTGTTATAATTTAGACAGTGGATAAAAGTGAAAAATTAATTTATCCGGAATTGTCATATAAAATTTCTGGGATATGTTTTGCTGTCCACAATGAATTGGGGCGATTTAGTCGAGAGAAACAATATGGCGATTTATTAGAAAATAGTTTTAGAGAAGGGAAGATTAAATACCAGAGAGAATTTAGGGTTGGTGAGAGTGGGAATATTACGGATTTTATAATTGACGACAAGATTGTTTTAGAAATTAAGGCCCAAAAGTTCGTGTTTAAAGAAGACCATTATCAAGTTCAAAGATATCTCAAATCGTTAGGTTTGAAATTGGGTTTAATTGTGAATTTTCGGCAATCATACCTTAAGCCACAGAGGATAATAAATAGTCAGGGAGAGATACCCCGATGCTAATCCGCTAATGTAATGCGAATCTACCAATAGGCTCCATTTGCTATTCGTAGATTAGCATGTCATTTGTAGATTGGCATTGCCTCTGACTTATCAACATCTTATCAAGGTTTTAGTAAGGAACCTTTTAGTTTAGAATAAGGGGGCATTTTAGCAGTTTTTATTAGAAATTATTAATTATTTTAGAAAAAAATGGCAAAAAAACAGAAAATCGCGCGAAAAGTGAGCAAAAAGGTCAAAAATGAGAAGAAGGTTTCTCTAACGGTAAAGCAAATCAAGAAGCGAGATGGGACCTTGGTCTCTTATGACGAACAAAAGATCGTGAACGCGATTTTCAAGGCCATGAAGGCCTCTGGCGAGGGGAGCCTCGAGCTGGCCCAGAAGGTGGCTTTGTCGGTTCAGGCGGAATTGATCAAGGTTTGCCTGGCCAGGGGTGCTAAAACGAGTAAGGACTGTATTCCAGTGGTCGAGGATATTCAGGACGTGGTTGAAAAGCAATTGATTTTTCATCATTTGGCCGCGGTCGCTAAGGATTATATTCTTTATCGTGAAAAGCGAACCGAATTGCGTCGCGAACGGGGCGAAGTCCCGGCTAAGGTGCGGGAGTTGGCGACTAAAAGTAAAAAATATTTTCAAAATGATCTCTCAGAATTTATTTATTATCGATCTTATTCGCGTTGGATTGAGGAGGAGAATCGACGCGAAACTTGGATGGAGTCGGTTGATCGTTATTTAAATTTTATGAAGGAGAAACTGGGCGCCAAACTGAAAGATTCCGAATATGAGGAATTGCGAGAGGCAATCTTGGCCCAAAAGGTGATGCCCTCAATGCGCTTGATGTGGAGTGCTGGTTCAGCTGCGCGTCGAAGCAATGTGACTGCTTATAATTGTACTTATTTGGCCCCAACCTCTTTTCAAGATTTAGCTGAAATAATGTATTTGTCGATGTCGGGTTGTGGCGTGGGCTTCTCGGTCGAGAGTCAAACGGCTCAACAATTTCCGATTATCAAACGTCAGTCCGGCAAAATTCGCAAAACTCACGTGGTGGAGGATAGTCGCGAAGGTTGGTGTGATGCTTTGGTGCTGGGTCTTAAAACTTGGTTTGAGGGCGAAGATCTCACTTTTGATTATTCACAATTACGACCAGCCGGCGCGCGCCTCAAAACAATGGGTGGTCGCTCGTCGGGTCCGGAGCCACTAGTGTCCCTGATGACTTTTACTCGGAGCAAAGTTTTGACTCGTCAAGGCAAACGTCTGCGCAATCTTGATCTCCACGATATCATTTGCAAAATCGGTGAGGTAGTGGTGTCGGGTGGGGTGCGTCGAACGGCGATGATCTCGCTGTCTGATTTGGACGACGAGCTAATTCAGCACTCCAAGGACGGTCAATTCTATATGACCGAACCGCAACGCAGTTTGGCCAATAACTCGGCGGTTTATATCGAAAAACCAACCAGCGCTGAATTTTTGTCCGAATGGATATCGCTCATGAGAAGCGGTTCGGGCGAGCGAGGCATCTTCAATCGGGGTTCGTTGCAAAAACAAGTGCCGAAACGACGTTGGGAAAAATTTGAGAAAGATTCGGCGACCTGTGGGATGAACCCTTGTGGCGAGATTGTTCTCAAATCTCATCAATTTTGTAATCTCACCGAGGTGGTGGCGCGAGCGGGCGATACTGAACAGGATTTGCTCGACAAGGCTCGTTTAGCCACGATTTTAGGCACTTATCAGGCGAGCCTCACCCATTTTACTTATCTGTCTGAAGAATGTAAGGAGAATTGCGAGGAGGAGGCCTTGCTTGGGGTCTCTATTACTGGTCAATGGGATTGTCAGACGGTTCGTTACCCCGAAATGATGCAGAAGATGAAGGACGAAGCGGTGCGGGTTAACAAAGAATATGCCCGACGCTTCGGGATCAATCGAGCAACCGCCGTGACTTGTGTTAAGCCATCGGGCACCGTGTCACAATTGGTTGACTCGTCGTCGGGGATGCATCCGCGTCATGCTCAATATTATATTCGGCGGATTCGAATTTCGGCGACTGATGCGCTTTTCAAAATGATGAAGGATCAGGGTTGCACTTATTATCCCGAAGTGGGGCAAAATATGGATAGCGCCAATACTTATGTTTTGGAATTTCCCGTTAAGGCGCCCGAGCATTCGATTTATAAAGATGATCAAAGCGCGCTTGAACAATTAGAATATTGGAAAATGGTAAAAGAAAATTATACCGAACATAATCCCTCGGTAACCATCTCAATTGGCGAGGACGAATGGGTGGAGACGGCCAATTGGATTTATAAAAATTGGGACTTAATCGGTGGCCTATCCTTCTTGCCTCGTTCGGACCATGTTTATAAATTGGCGCCGTATGAAGAAATTACCAAAGAGCGCTACGAAGAATTGGTTAAGAATTTTCCCGAACTCGATTTCTCCAAAATTGTGCTTTACGAACAAGAAGATCAGACTCAAGGCGCCAAAGAATTGGCCTGTTCCGCCGGTGTATGTTCAATCGATGACGTGGCAACCACTAGTGAGACAAAAAAGAAATAATATGTTATAATCACTAGAGTTGGCCAGTAGGCAATTGCTCTGTGTCGCAAGATGCGGAGAGGAAAGTCCGAACACAGGCTCGTTTAAATACGAGGAGGGTAGCGGGTAACGCCCGTCAAGCGCAAGTTTCGAGGTGCGAACAGAAACGACCCGGTTAAGTCCGGCTGAAACGTGCTAAATCCTTACCTCTGTGCAAGGCCGTGCCCTTTGAGCAATCAAGGGGAGTGCCGCTTGAGCTTAACAGTAATGTTGGGCCTAGATAAATAATTGTCCCAGACAGAATTCGGCTTATCGCTGGCCAACTAACAAAAAATCCAAGGGGAGTCCTTGGATTTTTTGTTAATCTGCCAATTTGGCTCGGTTAGTTTTGGGGATTTTGGCGCGGGCGGTTTTGAGATAGGCCTGAATTTGAGAGATATTATAAAGGCGATACCCGTTTTTGGGGTCACGTTTGGAGCGAAGTCGGCCTTGTTTGTCCCAATTACGGAGGGTCTCAATTGACACCCCGACAATCTCAGCCGCTGATTTGATGGTGATAAAGCCTTTGGGCATATTCAAAATCTTGCTATAATCATATAATACTAGGATTAATTATAAAAACAAATACTTCAAACTTATGAAAGAAGAAAATCACTCGCCATCGCTCTGGTCCTTCGATAATTTGGCTTTAATGGTGTTGACCGCCGGCTTTCTGCTCTTGCCCGTTTTTACCCTTCCTCTCTGGGGCGCTTCACTTGAAATTAGCAAACATCTTCTCTTGGTGGTGACCGTTTTTCTTTCCTTCATCTTCTGGCTCTTAGGGCGATTGCAAGAAGGTAAATTAGTTTTGCCTAAAAACTTGATTGTCGCTGGTGCTTTTCTAGTTTCGCTGGTCGCGCTCTTGTCGGCCGCTTTATCGGGAGTTTTTTGGACCTCTTTTTCAGGTTTGGGTTATGAGCTTGATACTTTCCTCACCCTTTTTAGCTTAACGATACTTCTTTTCTTGTTCGGTATTTATTTTCAATCGCGCCGACGCTTCCTCACTGCCTATGTCGGTGTGTTTATCGTCGCGATCATTTTTTTCTTATTAGAATTTTTGGCGATTATCGTTTTGCGCACCGATTGGCTTAATTTTCTTCAGCCGTTTTTTGTTTTGCCTTTCAATAATTTGGCGACCAGTCTCATTGGCCAGTGGTATGATTTTAGCGTTTACGCTGGTTTTATTTTGTTGTCTTCTTTGGTGATGCTAGAGCTTTTCTCGCTGAAGGGGATGCCAGTTTTTAAATCTTTTATTACTATTTGCTTTATTTTATCGCTGATTTGTCTCGTTTTTATCAATTATTTACCCGTCTGGATTGTTTTGGGCCTTATCTCGCTTGTTCTTTTTGTCTACAAAATTTCTTTTAGTGAAACTAGTTTGGATAAAAAAGTTTTTCACCCGTCCTTTGTGGTGATCCTGATTGCTTTGCTTTTTGTGGTTTTGGGTAGCTCTGACAAATTGGGTCAAAATATTAGCCAATGGCGAAACGATTTGGGCATCTCGGTTTTTGAGGTTCGGCCGTCATGGTCGGGGACTTGGAATATTGCCAAGTCGACTTTAACCCAAGACCCCCTTTTGGGTGTTGGTCCTAATCGTTTTGGTGGAGAATGGGCTAAGTCCAAACCGGTCGCCATCAACCAGACCACCTTCTGGAATGCGGATTTTCGTTATGGCATTGGCCTTATCCCGACACTCTTGGTTAATACTGGGCTCTTGGGGTTGCTGGCTTGGCTCGCTTTCTTCGGGGCGATTCTTTGGTATGGTTTGCGTTTTATTTTTACCACTAAACAAGACAAAAGCACTCGTGCCTTATTACTCCTCTCTTTTTTGGGCTCGGTTTATCTTTGGTTGTTTACGATTATTTATGTGCCCGATACGGCCCTCTTGGCCCTGGCTTTTTTGGTGACCGGTTTATTTGTCGCTATTTTAACTGATACCAAGATTATCAAATATGGCGAAATTTCATTGATCAGCAATCCCCGTCACTCTTTTTTCTCCACCTTGGTTTTTGTGGTTTTGATTGTGGGGACAATTACGGTGGGTTATCTTTCGATTCAGAAATATGTTTCGGTCTACCTCTTCCAACGGGGATTAGTGGCGCTCAATCAGCGGGGTGATTTCGACGCTGGTCGTCGGCTAGCCAATCAAGCTTCAAGTTTGAGTCATCAGGATCTCTATGCCCGAACCTTAGCCGAAATTGATTTGAGTCAAATTAACCAATTATTAACGAACACCGGTTTAACAAAAGAGGAATTGCGAGCGCGTTTTCTTGCTCTGACTGATTCGGCGATCAAAAATGCTCTTCGCTCGACCACTCTTGATCCGCAAAATTATCTCAATTGGTTAGCGCTCGGACGGGTTTATGATGCCTTGGTGCCCTTGGGCGTCGACCAAGCTTATGACCAAGGTCAGGCGGCTTTTGCTCGGGCTAAGGCGCTCAAGCCAAACGATCCCTCTATTTTGCTAAATTATCTGGCGCGCTTAGAAATTAGTGATAAAAATTTGGCCAAAGCGCGTGATTATGCTCGCGAAGCACTAACCCTGAAGAATGATTATGCGCCAGCGGTTTTACTCTTAGCTCAATTGGACGCGCAAGATGGTAACCCGACGGTGGCGATTCGGCGGCTTGAAGAATTTGCGGCGGCTTATCCGTCGGCCACTGATGCCAGTTTTTATTTCCAATTGGGTTGGCTCAAGTATCAGCGTGCCAATTATCAAGAAGCAATCCCCGTGCTTGAGCGAGCCGTAGCGCTTTCCCCAAATTTCTCTAACGCCAAGTATTTCTTGGGTTTGAGCTATGACCAAGTTGGTTCTCAGACCAAGGCGTTAAACACTTTTCGCGAGATTGCTCAACTTAATCCAGATAACCAAGAAATTTCGCAAATTATCGCCAACTTATCAGCAGGTCGAGGTGCACTCAATAACCAAGCGGTGCCGACTGAATTAACTCCGGTCAAAAAGAAATAATCTCCAACCGGCATGGTTAAGCGTTTTTTAAAAATATTTAACAAAGAGTTTGGCGGTCTTCATGAGGCCGCCTTACTTTTGGCCTTATCGATGTTTTTGGCCCAATTATTGGCTTTGGCGCGTGACCGTTTGTTGGCGGGAACCTTTGGCGCGGGGACAACACTTGATATTTATTATAGTGCCTTTCGTTTACCGGATCTGCTTTACGCGACCATTGCTTCATTTGTTTCTGTCGCGGTCCTGATCCCTTTCTTGGTTGAGCGATTAGAGAAAGGGGAAGAGGGGCCAGCGCGCGATTTTCTCTCGGCTGTTTTTACCCTTTTTATGTTAGTGATGGTGGGGGTGGGAGCGGTGGCTTGGGTGCTAATGCCTCACTTGGCACCTTGGCTGGCGCCCGGTTTCGATTTGGGGGCTCAAGCCCAAATGATTGCGATGGCGCGCATCCTTTTGCTCTCACCTATCTTATTGGGCCTGTCGAATTTGCTCGGCAGTGTGACTCAAGTTTATCGCCGATTTTTCGTTTATTCGCTTAGTCCAATTTTTTATAATCTAGGGATTATCATCGGGATCCTTGTTTTGGTGCCAATTTTGGGTCCAATTGGTCTAGTTTTGGGCGTGATTTTAGGGGCTGGCCTTCATCTGGCTATCCAGTTACCGGCCTTAATTGATATTGGCTTTTGGCCCCATTGGTCACCCAAGCAATTATTGGCCAATCTGCGCTTGATTGGTAAAATGGTGGTGACATCTTGGCCGCGAACGCTGACGCTCTCAACCAGTCAGCTGGTTATTTTGATTTTTGTCGCCCTGGCCTCTTATTTGAGCAAGGGTTCGATTGCTATTTTTAATTTTGCTTACAATTTGCAATCGGTCCCGCTCTCGATTGTGGGTATTAGTTATTCGGTGGCCGCTTTCCCTACGCTATCCAAATATTTTGCTCGTGGCCATCTCGACAAATTTATTGAGCAAATTACTTCGGCCACTCGGCATATCATTTTTTGGTCAATGCCCGCGACAATCATGTTCATTGTTTTGCGCGCGCAAATTATTCGAGTGATTTTGGGCACGGGGCGCTTTGATTGGCCCGCCACTCGGCTCACCGCTGCTTGCTTGGCTTTGTTTGCCGTTTCGGTTTTGGCCCAAAGTTTAATTTTATTATTTATTCGGGGTTATTATGCGAGCGGTCAAACGGCTAAACCATTGCTGACTAATCTATTTTCTTCCCTCTTGATGATTGTCAGTGTTTTTGTTTTTAATACTTGGTGGCAAACCGGTTCGGCTTTTCGCCTTTTTTGGGAAAGTATTTTACGCGTTCAAGATTTACCCAACACGGCGGTTTTAGTCTTACCTTTGGCCTATTCGTTGGGAACAATTGTTAATTGTCTATTGTTAGGCTTTTTCTTTGTTGGCGAGCATCGTTTCTCCGTCAAACCAATTCTTCGAACTTTCAATCAAACTTTTTGGTCAGCCTTGGCTGGTGGGGTCGTGGCTTATTTATTACTTAATATCTTGAGTTCTTTCTTGTCGCTTCGAACTCTGACGGGTATTTTTACTCAAGGACTTTTGGCCGGGCTCGGCGGCCTCGCGGTTAATTTGCTCTTGCTCTGGTTCCTTGGGAGTCAAGAATTGAAAGATTTGGCGCGCGCAATACGACACAAATTCTGGCAAGGCGAAACTTTGATTCCTGAGCAGTCGGAGCTATAATGGTCATAACATTACTAATTTAAATTTTAAATAATATGACTAACCAAGAAGCAATTACTCCCAATGCTCATTTTGTTAAAGACCAAGAACGTAGTCAACAAATTGCCGATTTTTTAAGAAGGACCGAAAAAGGAACAGAGAACTTTTTAGATTTAATAAAAAAATCTTTCCACCCAGAAGCAATTTTGCCTAACCCTGACGATACTGGCGCTCAAACTTCTTAATTCATTATCATGGACAAAACGCTTGACGACAATTTAAAAGAGGAAATTATTAATGATCTGGGCATTGCCGAGCTGACTTCGTTTGAGCAAGAGGCGATTATCAGTGATTTAGAAGATAAAATCATTGAGCAGGTCAATTCGATTATCCTCGACCGTTTGAGTCCGGACGAAAAAGAGGAGTTGGAGATCCTAAGTGATGATGAAGAAATCGCTAGTTTTCTCGCTCGCACCATTCCTGATCTCGACCAAGTCAAACAAGAGGCTGCCCGCTGGGTGGTCAACACCTGGCGCACTGATTTTAAAAAAGATTCTCAAAATACGGCTTAAGATAAGGGGAAATGGAGGTCTCGCCTCCATAATCGGGAATTATCACCAAAAGACAATGATAAGTCTCATAACGATCGCGAGGAAACTTATCATCTTTCCTTCAAAAAATTACCTAACTAGATTTGTTAACAAAATTTACATTTGTTAAAAATGTTAACAAATTTGAACGATAGTCAAAAAGTCTATTTTACGGTAGGATGGGGGGACTTAGGGGATTAAAAAGGTAAAAAATGGACTTAAAACATATTAGAAATTTTAGTATTATTGCTCACATTGACCACGGCAAATCGACCTTAGCCGATCGGCTTTTGGAGGTAACAGGCACGGTGGCCAAGCGCCAAATGAAGGAACAGTATCTGGATATGATGGAATTGGAGCGCGAGCGGGGCATTACAATTAAGATGCAACCAGTGAGAATGATTTGGTCACCAAATCATTCTCAAGTACAAAATAGTAAATTTGAAATTCTAAACAAATCTCAAATCTCAAATTCTAATTCGAATAAGGGTTTAGAATTTAGTGCTTCGGATTTAGAGTTTGCAAATTCAACTTTTGAGTTGAATTTGATTGACACGCCGGGCCATATTGATTTTTCTTACGAGGTTTCGCGGGCGCTGAAGGCCGTGGAGGGCGTGGTACTATTGGTGGATGCGACGCAGGGGGTGCAGGCTCAAACTTTTACCGTGCTGGCGATGGCGCGCGAATTAGGTCTAACGATTATTCCCGTTTTAAATAAAATTGATTTGCCCATCGCGCGAGTGGAGGAAACGCGAACCGAATTGGTCAAACTTTTGGGTTGTCAGCCCGACGAAATTTTGACTGTGTCGGGCAAGATGGGCGCGGGCGCCGAAGCTCTCTTGACCGAAATAATTAAAAAAGTTCCTCCGCCCCAATCCAGCTACTCGGGAGTCAACGATTTGCGGGCGCTGGTCTTCGATTTCGAATACTCCACCCATAAGGGGATCATTGTCTATGTGCGGATTTTGGACGGAACGATTAAAAAGGGTGACCAATTGATTTTTGGCGTGGCACGCGAGAAATTTATTGTGCAAGAAGTTGGGACTTTTTGTCCTATTAAGGAAGCAAAAAATCAATTATCGGCTGGCGAGATTGGCTACTTAATCACTGGCATTAAAGAGCGGGGCCAAGCGCGCGTGGGTGAGACCATCACCCGACCACTCCAACCCTTACCGGCCATTGCCGGCTATATGTTGCCTCGGCCCGTAGTTTGGGCTTCAGTTTATCCCGAGAGCCAAGACGATTTTGCCTTATTGAAACAATCGCTTGAACGTTTGAATTTACAAGACGCCGCTCTCTCGTTCGACGAAGAATATTCGGGCGCGCTTGGTCGTGGTTTTCGTTGTGGTTTTTTGGGGATGCTCCATTTGGAGATTATCACCGAGCGTTTGCGTCGCGAATTCAACTTAGATCTTATTGTGACCACGCCCACGATTAGCTACGAAGTGATTGATAAAAAAACGGGAAAATCTGAAATCGCTTATTCGCCCCACCTTTTTCCCAAAGAGACGAAAGACAAGATTATTAAAGAACCGTGGGTTAAGGTCAAAATTATGACCCCGCAAATTTATCTCGGCTCGATTATGACCCTGCTTTATGATCATGAAGCCGTGATTTTGGCGACGCAAAATTTTGGCGATGATCGCACCGCTTTTGACTTGGCGATGCCTTTGCGCGAATTGATGCGAAATTTTTTTGATGAGGTCAAAAGTATCTCGTCAGGCTTTGCCTCGCTGTCTTATGAAATCGATGACCAAAAAGAAGCCGATGTGGTTCGGCTCGATGTGTTATTAAATGAGGAGCTGACGCCCGCTTTCTCGCGGATTGTGCCTCGTCGGCGATCCGATAAAGAGGCCGAGGAGATGGCTGACAAATTAAAGGAATTTTTACCGCGCCAAATGATTAATATCAAAATCCAGGTGGAGGGGATGGGGCGAATTATCGCTTCTCGTTCACTGTCGGCGTTGAAAAAAGATGTGACGGGTTATTTATATGGTGGCGATATTACGCGCAAAATGAAATTGCGGGAAAAGCAGAAAAAAGGCAAGAAGAAGATGCAGGCCCATGGCATCGTTAACGTCCCCCACGAAGTTTTTCTCAAAATGATGAAATCCGGTTAGCGCCAGAAGGCGGGGAGGTAGAGCAAAATCATGCTCGCAATCACCAAGACGCCGACGACCATCGAGAACCACCTTAAATATTTTCTTTGTTTCTTACCGTAAAACATAATATAATCTATATGAGTATTATATTATTTTTGAGCTGATGGCACAAGGGAAAAAACAACAACAAAAAAACTGGTCCCAACTCTTAATTTTATTGGGCTTAGTCTTAGTTTTGGGGCTTATTTCGCGCGCAACTTGGAATTTGTATCGAAAAAATCAAACGGCGCAAAATAATCTTCGTTCTTCGGCCGAGCGAGCCGAGAGTTTGAAAGAGCGTCAAGTGATATTACAAGATAAAATTACTAAATTAAAGACGGCGCGGGGGATCGAAGAAGAAATTCGCAATAATTTTTCGGTAGCGAAAGAAGGGGAGCAAGTAATCAATATTGTTGAAAAAAAGCCCGAGGCGACCGCCACCGTCACCCCTGTGACAAAACCTTGGTGGCAAATCTGGTAAAAATCTGATTTTTGGGTAGAATGTAGTGGTTGGCGGGCTTGCCCGCCGAAGCTTTAGCGAAGGCCAGCCTTCACCGGAGGTTATGGCCTGGCACGCGGGTATGGTTTAGTGGTAGAACATGTGCTTCCCAAGCATAGGACGGGAGTTCGATTCTCCCTACCCGCACCACTTTGTTAAAATTACTAGAGAATACAAATGACCCAAAATTTTAAACGGAAAATTGAAGATTTTGTTTGCGAGAATTGCGGGGCGAGGGTGCCAGGCAACGGCTTTACTAATCATTGCCCTAAATGTCTCTGGAGCAAACATGTGGATATTAATCCGGGTGATCGGGCGGAGAGTTGCGGTGGATTAATGGAACCAATTGGGATGGCGCTCGAAAAGGGTAAATATGTGATTACTCAAAAATGCTTGGCCTGCGGGCGAATTTGGCGCAATGAGGCCTCGGCCAATGATGAAATTGGCCAATTCTTGACGGATTTGCTATAATTAAAGTCTATGAAAAAGATACAAATTTATACGTCGCCCACTTGTCATTATTGCCACATGGCTAAGGACTTTTTTAACCGTAATAGTATCGAATTCGAGGAGTTTGACGTGATGATGGATGTCAACAAACGTCAGGAAATGATTGAGAAAAGCGGTCAAATGGGGGTGCCCGTGATTGTCATCGACGATCAACCCATGGTCGGTTTCGACGAAGGTCATCTCAAGTCGGTGTTGGGGCTTTAAAAATCCTCCAATTACCCGATTGACCAAACCGGTAACACTCCTGACGATCGCCAGGAGTGTTACCGGTTTGGCAGTTTCCAGATTTTTGTTATGATTTACTCATCTTGCCCCTGTAGTTCAATGGATAGAACGGCTCACTCCTAACGAGCTGATGCAGGTCCGATTCCTGCTGGGGGCACATGGAGAAAGACTTATTCGACCCTATGGAGTATGGAGAAAAACTCCACAGGGTAAACCAAAATAATTATAGCCCGTTGGCCGATCGGCTAAGACCCGAGCAATTGGCGGATTTTGTCGGTCAAGAGGAAGTGATTAGCGAGGGGAAATTATTGCGCCAATTGATTGAGCGGGACGAGGTGCCCTCTCTTATCCTCTGGGGGCCACCAGGATCGGGTAAGACGACTTTGGCGCGGATTATTGCTAAAATCACTGGGGCCAAGTTTATCGCTTTACCAGCGGTCACTTCGGGGGTGGTCGAATTACGGACAGTTATCAAGGAGGCCCAAGATCGACGAAAATACCCGCCGATTGGTCGGGCCGGTCAGCCTCAAAAAACTATCCTTTTCATTGATGAAGTTCATCGTTGGAACAAGGCCCAACAAGACGCGCTCTTGCCTCATGTTGAAAATGGGACCGTGATTTTGATTGGCGCGACGACTGAAAATCCAAGCTTCGAGGTTAATTCAGCGCTTTTGTCGCGCTGTCGAGTTTTCGTTTTCAACCAACTTGATGATCTGGCGATTTTGAAAATTTTGCAACGCGCTTTGAAGGATAGAGAGCGAGGATTAGGGAGTTTAAAAATAAAAATAGATAAAAAAACTTTAGATTTTCTGGCGAAAGCGTCGGACGGTGATGCGCGCAATGCGCTTAATGCTTTGGAGCTGGCCTCGAAGACGGCTAAACCTAATCAAGCCGGTCAATTAGAAATTGATAAAAATTTGGTCAAAGAATCGTTGCAGAAATCGTATTTGCTTTATGATAAAAAGGGGGATGAACACTATAACATTATCTCGGCTCTGCATAAATCGTTAAGGGGTAGTGATGTCGATGCCTCGTTATACTGGCTGGCGCGAATGCTGGAGGGTGGCGAAGATCCGCTCTATGTAGCGCGTCGCTTGGTTCGTTTTGCCAGCGAAGACGTGGGTTTGGCTAATTCGCAAGCGCTCACTCAAGCGGTCGCTGGTTATCAAGCTTGTCATTTTATGGGGATGCCGGAATGCAATGTGATTTTGGCGCAGGTGGTGGTTTATCTCGCTAAGTGCAAAAAAAGTAATGAACTTTATGAAGCCTATCTAAAAGTGCAAAAAGATGTGCGCGAAACGCTGGACGAGCCGGTGCCCATCCACTTGCGTAACGCGCCGACTAAATTAATGAAAAATCTCGGTTTTGGCCATGATTATAAATATAGCCCCGACTTTAATTATCAAGAAAAACAAGAATATTTGCCGGCTAAATTGAAAGGGAAGAAATATTTGAAATAAGCCCCCTCTTTTGCTAGAATAAAAGGCGTAAACCTGCCCAGGTAGCTCAGTTGGTAGAGCATTTCCCTGAAGAGGAAGGGGTCGCCAGTTCGAGCCTGGCCCTGGGCACCAGTTCAGAAATTAGTCTAAGATCTTTTATTATTGCCCGGGGAGGATTTGGACACTGGTGTTGCTGATGGCGTCAAGAGCTTCGGTGTAATAGCTTGTCAAACCAGTAAGCATTAGCGGGAGATAGTAGAGCGCGCCGAGAGTGGTAGCAATCACAATGACCCATTTGGTAACATTGAGCCAACGTGCCCAACGTTGATAACTAACAAGCTTGTTCAAAAGCTGATTGTTTTCTTTATTTAATTCAAACTCTTCTTTTAAAAGTTTTTTCGTTTCCTCGTCCATGATTAGTTTAGTATTTAGGGACTAGTATTTAGTATGTAGGGATAAGCTACAACGAGCGAACTTTAACTTTCTGGGTTCGTTCTTTGTCAATTTTGGGCATGCGCAAGGTGAGCAAGCCATTTTTTTCGTAGGCCTCGGCTTCGCTGGGCTCAACTTCGCACGGTAATAAAATCTTGCGGGCAAAGGAGCCCCAATACAATTCTTTCATAAAATAGCCGTCACCCTCTATCTCGCTGGTTTTTTGGCGCCGGCCCTCGATGGTCACCATTTCGCGAGTGATCGAAACATTGAGATCCTCGGAACGAACGCCGGCAATCATCGCTTGAACGACGATATCGTTGTCGGTTTGGTAAACGTCCACGGAGAGCTCGCCCACTTCTTCAACGAGGGGTTCGGCCTCGGCTAACCATTGGTCCGTATTGCCGGTGGTTTTGATTTTTGGTGAAAAAGCTTTTTCTAACGGCTTCGCCGACGAGACCTCGTCTTCGTCACTGACCGAAATACTGCCGGTAATTCTCTCAAAAAATGAACGCTTATCTTTAGTTGACATAAATGATTAAGTAATTGGTTTGATAATAGTTCTGGTATAAGCCAGACGTTTAACAATTTCAAAAAGGAAAATGACGAGCATCGCCGACAACCAGAGTCCAATCAAAACTGCCAAAACCCCACTCCCTTCTTTAACTAGTATAAAGAAGTTGAAGAGGGTGTGCAAGGCGGTGGCGGTTAATAACCCAATGAGAACACTTAAAAATTTAAAGCGACGCGAACAATAGAAGCTGAAACTCAAACAAGCGCCCAAAATAGCCGAGGTCACGGTGTGGAGCAGGGTGGCACCAAGGAAGCGTAGATTGCCAGTTAACAAAAATGAGCCCAGAGCGAAATTATCGGTCGTTAAGACATTGAGTAAAAATAAAAAGTTTTCGACCGCCGCAAAACCGAGGGCCGCGGTGATCAGATAAATCATGGCGTCAATCGGCTCGTCAAAATTTTTGTTTTTGAGGGCGGCAACATAGGCGGCCGCGTATTTAACAAATTCTTCAATCAAAGCCCAGGCCAAGAGGGGCCAGCCGACGGCGAAAATTAATGACCAAGAAAAATTATTTTGGTAAACATCGAGAATTTGGCTGGTTAGGTTGCTGTCGGGCGTGACCAATTTTTCCAACAAAAAAGCGGCAATGATAAAAAATCCGCCAACAATAAAAGTTTTCATAATCAAGCGGGTCGGTTCGGGTTTTTTCTTGTCCTCGTGCAACCAAAACCAGAGCCAAAAAATCGTCGGCAAAAAACCGCCCAAAACAGCGAGAAATAAAAATAAACTAATTTGCCCCGCGCCAGCAGTCATCCGTTAAATTATAACATAGGCAAGACTTTTGTGGTAAAAAAATTCTATTTAATCAAGCGAAAACCCCCTTGCGGGGGTTTTCTCGGAGGCCGAAGCCCTAATAACTCAAGTATAGAGTATCGTAAAAAAAGTCAAATTTCTGTGGATAACTAAAATGCTTAAAACCGTCTAGCAAAGTTGTTTTTTTTGTTAAATTTGCTATGGTTTAAGTATTATAAATCAGCTCTTATTTTCATAAATTTATGTCAAAAATCATCAAATGGGTCATCGCGATTGTCGTTATTATCCTCGTCATTATCGGCTTATGGTATTACAGCTCAAAACCAACTATTCCCACCGAAACTGGCCCGATTAAGATTGGGGTGATTATCCCAATGACGGGAATTGCTGCTGAATATGGGGCCAATGTATACAAATCAATTAATCTTGCCGTAGAAGATATTAATAAAGCAGGAGGTATCCTCGGTCGGAGCCTTGAAGTTATTTATGAAGATACTAAATGTGATCCCAAAGAGGGGGCAACGGCGGTTCAAAAACTAATTAACGTTGATAAAATTGATTTACTGATGGCCTCCGAGTGTAGCGGACCAACTGCCGCCGCGGCTCCCATTGTCCAGCAAAATAAGAAAGTTTTTCTGGTTGCCTTGGCCAGTGTTCCTGGGCTAACCCAAGTTGGTGACTATATCTATCGGATTATGCCCTCAGATAGTTCTCAGGGTAAAGATTTGGCGAATGCCGTGCTGGGTTATAATAATAAAGAAATAGCGGTTCTCTACGTGAATAATGCTTATGGTGTGGGCATCGAAAAAGTTTTTGAGAAGAACATTGTTTTGGGTGGAGCCCAAGTTGTTAGTAGGGAGTCTTTCGATGAGAATGGCGCTGACTTTAAAACTCAGTTATCTAAAATTAAATTAGCTAAACCAGACGCTGTCCTTTTTGTTGCCTACAATAATCTTTATTCCTTAATCTTTAAGCAGGCTGAGGAATTGGGCTTAAAGGCCAACCTCTTTGGCTCGGAGTCACTTAAGGACGATAAAATTGTTAAAGAACTGGGTAAGTTTGCCAATGGGACGATTGTAACCTACTTTGTCCCTGCTGACACCCCGGAAAGAGAGTCTTTTATTCAAAAAATGAAAAACAAATACGGTGAAGATCCTGGAATTTATGTCGATTTTGCTTACGATGGGGTTTATGTTATCAAGCAAGCAATTGAAAAAGCGGGGAGCGCTAATCCGGATGCCGTCAAGAAAGCCCTAAAGTCAGTAAGTTATTTAGGGGCAACAGGCTTGAATGAATTTGATGCTAACAGGGAAGTGGAGAATAAACCTTATTCTTTGTATGTTATTCAAAACAATCAATTCGTGCCGTTGGACTAAAACTCTTTAACAACCGGCCACGGTTCGATCATTAACAAAGAGGGGGAGCCAAGTTCCTGCCAAATTTCTTCAGTGATGAAGGGCATGAAGGGGTGCAGGGCGATGAGGATTTTTTTGAGGGTGGTGAGGAGGAATTGTTGACGGGAGGCTTTCTTGGCCTCCGAAGCCTCGGCGAAGGGGGCGGCTTCGCCCGCCGGAGCGTTAGCGGAGGCGGGGCTTTCGCCAGCAAAAATTGTTTTGCTTTCTTCTAAAATATTAGACGCTAATTCATCCCAAACATAATGATAAAGTTTGTCGGAGGCGAGGTGGAAGCGGTAATTGTCTAAGTCGGCGGTGATGTCTTGAAGTAAAGCGTTAACGCGAGCGGAAAGTTTTTGATCGACTTCGGTTAAGGTCACCGAGGAGAGACCTCGGGCTCCTTGAGGACTCACCTCGGTGTCAACCAAGTCGACATTAGACAAAATAAATCTGGCCACATTCCACAATTTATTCGCAAAAAGTTTATAGGCTTTAATTTTATCCTCCGACAGGGCCATATCGGTGCCGGGGGTATTGCCGACGACGAGGGCCATGCGCAGGGCATCAGTGCCAAAGCGTTCAGCGACTTCAACGGGGCTAATTACGTTACCTTTACTCTTGGACATTTTTTGGTGCTTATCATCGCGCACCATGCCGTGGAGATAAACAGTGTGGAAGGGGACTTGGCCCGTGCGATAGAGGCCCAGCATAATCATTTTGGCCACCCAGAAGAAGATGATGTCCGCGCCCGTCTCCATAACATCGGTTGGGTAAAAAGTTTTGAAATCAGAACCATCAGGGTAACCCAAAGTGGCAAAGGGCCATTGGCCGGATGAGAACCAAGTGTCGAAGGTGTCCGGATCTTTAATTAATTGGGCGCCACATTTTTTACATTTGTTTTCTTTATCTTCTAAATCAACAACGCCGTAGTCACATTCAGCATTTGGGCAAATCTTAGCCGGGATGGGGATGCCCCAAGCCACTTGACGCGAAATATTCCAATCGCGGATATTTTCGAGCCAATTAAAATAAATTTTTTCTTGGAAATTAGGAATGATTTTAATTTCTCCAGATTTTACCGCTTCAATCGCCTTTTTAGCTAAGGGTTCCATTTTGACGAACCATTGGGGCATAATTCGGGGTTCAAGAATTCGGCCACATTTATAGCAAACATTAACATTATGGTCGTAAGCTTCCTCTTTTACCAAGAGCCCAAAGGTTTTTAATTTTTCGACAATTTTTTCGCGCGCCTCATCGATCTTCAGGCCCTTAAACTCACCTGCCACTTCGGTGAGTCGGCCGTATTGGTCAATGACCTCAACGCCGGGCAAATTATGTCGCTCGGCAATTTCGAAGTCGGCTTGATCATGGTAGGGGGTAATGGTCATTACGCCAGTGCCAAAAGTCATATCAATCGCCTCATCTTTAACCACCGTGGCGGTAATTTTGCCCTCCAGCCAATCAAGTTCAATTTTTTGCCCGTCATGATATTCAGCATAGCGCGGGTCAGCTGGATGCATCACGACATATTTATCACCAAATTTCGTCTCGGGTCGAGCGGTGGCAATAACAAACGGACCATATTGCAGATAGTAGAGCTTGTCGGTTCGCGTTTCAGACGAGGCCTCGAGATCAGAGAGTGAGGTTTGATGTTTGGTGCACCAATTAACCAATCTCTGGCCTCGGTAAATCAAACCATCTTCGGTCATTTGTTTGAATGTCGCGTAGACAACCTTAATAATTTCGGGATCGAGCGTGAATTTTTCGCGTGACCAATCACACGATGCGCCTAAACTGCGCAAGCCATCCTCGGTCGCTTTTTTACTGTCTTGAACGAAGGCCATGATCTCATTATAAAGTTGTTGACGATCCATCCCGAGGCGCGACCGGCCCTCTTTTTCTAATTTTTTCTCGTAAACGATTTGGGTTTCGAAGCCGGCGTGATCGGTCCCCGGGAGCCACAAAGTACGGCAACCGCGCAGACGTTTGTAGCGGATCATGATGTCCTCTAGTGTCACGAAAAGCGCGTGGCCGGCGTGCAAGTGGCCGTTGGCGTTGGGTGGGGGCATAATGATCGTAAAAGGAGTCTCCGAGGTCGTACCTCTAGTGAGCCCGAGGTCCGACCTCGGAGGCAATTTGTCTGGGTTGAAATACCCGCTTTTTTCCCACATTTCATAGATCCGCTTCTCGGTTTCAACGGGATTATAATGTTTCAAAAACTTTGAGTTTTCGTCTAACATTTTTTAATCATACCAAAAACCGCTTAATTGGCAAAGGCAAACGAAAAGGGTTATTTTTACCGCTAAGTAAAACCTGACGATCGTCGGGAAATAGTTAGTGAGTTATTTTAAGTTTAGGTTGCCGTCGGCTTTGAAGGTATGGGAGGTTTTTTGTTGACCGGCGAGGAGGCGGAGACCGGCGGCGAGGGCGATCATCGTGGCATTGTCAGTGGAATAGGCGAGTTCGGGGATTAATAATTTTAAATTATTTTTGCTCGCCATTTGGGCTAGAGCTTCGCGCAGAGCGGTGTTGGCAATCACCCCTCCGCCGGCGATAATGGTTTGGGCCTTAAATTTTTGGCTGGCGGACAAAGTTTTTGCCACCAGCACCTCGATGGTGGCCTGTTGAAAGTCGTAGGCGATTTCGGCCTTGATTTTTTCATCAAATTTATTTTCTTGTTTTAATTTTTGTACCAGATATAGCACGGCCGTTTTTAAACCCGAAAAAGAAAAATCAAAATCACCAGAGTGGAGCATTGGGCGCGGTAACTTGGTGAACTGAGAGGCCTCGCCTCTCAGTGGGGAATGAGGGCTAACTGAGAGGCGAGGCCTCTCAGTGCTAAATTTTTCTGCTAATTTTGAAATTTCTGGTCCGCCTGGGTAGTGCAAGCCGAGAATCCGCGCGACTTTATCAAACGCTTCGCCCACCGCATCATCGCGCGTGCGACCAATGATTTTATATTTCAGCCAATCTTTCGATAACACCAATTCCGTGTGCCCACCACTCACAATTAGCGAAATGACGGGGAACAGGGAGTTTTTAGTCTTGCTTGACGAAGGGGTGTTTTTTTTGTTTTTGCCTTTAAGTTTAGGATTTCGGATTTCGGATTTCGGATTGGCGAGCACCGCGAGCACGTGCCCCTCTAAATGGTTCACTGGATAAAGTGGTAAATCCCAAATCAGAGCCAGCGCTTTGGCAAAATTAATTCCGACCCAGAGCGCTGGTTCTAACCCGGGCCCCTTGGTGACGGCGACGGCGTCGATTTTAGGAATTTTTAAAGTCGGGATAATTGCTAAAAATTGCTTTTTTAACTCCGGCTCTCTTTCTAAGATTTTTTCTAGTTTCTTTTCTAAATTTTGACTTCTGTGGTCTGAAGTTGTATTTCGCGTACTTGCCCCTCGAAGCCTTGGCGAAGCGGGGGCTAAGTCCGACTTCGAAGAAGCTAAAATTTTGGATTTTGAAGCGGTCGAAAATCCAGCTTCTTCAAGTGATTTAATCAAAATCGGCACCAGATTCTTACCATGTTCCCTTTTGGCTAAGTTCGGTACCACTCCGCCCCATTTTTGATGAATCTTGATTTGGGATGAGATATTGTGCGCTAACACCTTCCCGCTCAAGGTGGGTCGGCCTTGGGCCGAAAAAATCAACCCCTTATCGGAGTCTTTGACTTCGACAATACTAATTGCCGTATCGTCGCAACTCGTTTCAATGGCAAGTATTTTCATAATCTAGCCAAGATAATATAAAACAAATTGGGTCAAATTACAAATGAAATTTTTAAACAAAAAAAGAAGGGGCCACCCCATGTGAGGTGACCCTTGATCTGATGGGGGAAATCTTTTCCCGCTTACTTGAAGCGGTAGTGTGAGTTCGGCCGAACTCACACAGGATACCCCTGATGTCTTGGGCTACTGCAAGCGCCCCAAGAGCGTCGGACTTGCTAGTGATTCAAGAGTCACTAGCTTCCAGGAAGATGCCGACCGTCGATAAATCACCGACGACTTATAACTATCCCCATTTTTCGTTCCCGCCTCAACAGGAACTATCTCCTAACTTCCCATTGGAGAAGATGGGTTGCTTGCTCTCAACCTCGGGCGATGCCCGATGGAAGCAAGCCTGGTGAAAAGAACTGTCGCTGTCCCGTCGGGTCCTAGAGGGGCCCGATTTCATGGGTGGCCGGCCTCAAGGCAACGACACGCGGATACTCTATTATCTTAGCATACCAATAAAATTTGTCAAGTATTTTTCGTTGAAATCGCCCCTGCTATCAAAATATGGCTTAAAATAAGGGGAAAATAGGGTTCAAAAACAAGGTCAATGTTTTTGGTGGGCGATACAGGAGTCGAACCTGTGACATCCACAACGTCAATGTGGCGCTCTACCAACTGAGCTAACCGCCCGTAATTTTGAAAACTAACTCTTAGAATTTACCAGATTTTAAGGCTTTTCGCAAATAAATAAATTACCCCAAAGCAATCGCGTTGTTGAGATAGACGGCGAAACTGACCCAAAGGAGATATGGCCACAAGAGCCAGCCGGCGCGACGGTCGATTTTTTCGAAGACAAAGATGGTTGCCAAAATCGCTAACCACAGTGGGACAATTTCCAGCAAAGCCCAAGAGGGGCGTTGGACATAGAAGAAGAGGATTGACCACCAAATGTTTAAGAGTAATTGGCCGGCGAACAAAAGAAAAGCTAAATGTTTATCTTGTGCCCTAATTTTTTTGCCGGATTTTTGCCAGACGAGATAGAGCGCCAGACCCATCAGGATAAAGAGAATCGTCCAGACGACGGGGAAGACCCAACTGGGCGGGACTAAGGCTGGCTTTTTTAAGGTCTCATACCAACCATCCTTAATCGCCGGATTGGTAAAAAGTGAACCAATAAAACCTACCGATAAAGGTATGGCGAGCGAGATAATTAATTTCAATTTCCTCATGCTCTTATTATAAACTAAAACGACGAAAAATTCCTAGCGGTCACGATAACCAAAGTCGATTAAAGGTAAAAATGAGGTAGATTACTTCGATTTATTAATCAAAACTAATTTTTACTTCTGATAATATTTGCATTTCCTCTTTTAATTTAGTTTTAATATCCTCTAATTTCTTGTATTTCTCCGCTATCTCAATTTGTTTATTAATATCAAAACTCCCGTCTTTTTTAATTGGAATAGGCACGCTTACGTCTTGAATTATATTAACAGTTATTCTTCTATTACTTCCCTCGCCAGCATAATATTTGCTTAAATCACGATTCAAAATATAGAGAAAATATGGTAAATGAATATTGTCTACTTTAGGTATTAAAGCCCCACAGTGGGTTGTCATACTAAATTTTCCATTACGATAATAAACGGTGCCGACATAAGTACCATCTGTTGTCCATGTTAAACACTCCGTTTCATAATCATAATGATCAATATTTCCAATAATTCCGTCCTCTGTAGTTTTTGAGGAATAAACTGGATATTCTCCCTTATTGTTATTTATGTATGATTTTGTATATTCTGACTTGCCTTTTTCAATTTTAAATAAACCGTCATTGCCGCCAATATTTCTTTGTATCGTTTGTTCATCTTTATTACTTTTTTCAAGTTCATAACTCAAATCTAATAAATCATTTTTTAATTTTCCAATAGATATTTCCGTTTGTTGAATAAGACTTACATAATCATCAACGGAAAAATTTTTAATCTCTTCTTTTACTCCCAAAGCTATTAACTCCTCATTGCTCCAGAACCTGTCTATTACCCAATGTTCTGCGTTATTAAATTTTTCAAAAGGTAATGTTTTGCATCTCTTATTTTGCGGAACAAAAGAATTTTTTGACCCCTTAAACTGATTAAATTGGTTTACCATATCTGGCAAATCATTGTTTTCAGGCGTAGAGAATCTATTTATATCTAATGTTTCGCCTATACTACTCACTATATAAGCAAGGATTGGATTTTTTTGTATATCTGTTTTAAAATTTTTCCTTGTTAGTGCTAAAATGTAGGTTTTTTTCGATGTAGTATAAAAAGCGTCTTGTGGTAAAGATATTATTCCATCAATAAAGCATTCCTCCTGAATAAAATTCCTTAATTTTGCATCGCTCAATCTATTTAAAATTCCATCCGGAATGATTATAAAAGCTTTCGCATTTGGTTTTATGCTTCGCACTATCCATTCGATAAATAGGCCCTCTAATCCTGTTGCGTTTATTTTATAAAATTCACTAAGTTCAGGATTATTTTTTATAGCTTCCTTGTAGTTACTACTGCCCGGGATAACATATGGCGGATTAGTAAGAATAAGATCGTAATAATTTTTGTTTATTTTGGATAATGACCCTAATATTGATTTATGAAAAAGCTTGAAGGTGCTGTTAAATAAGGTAGAAAATTCTTTTGATAAACTTGGATTTTGTTTCAAAAGGTCAGAAACAAAAATCAACATATTAGCCTTGGCAAGTATAATAGTTAATTGCTCCTCTCGTTCAAACCCTTTATCAAATCCAAAAAACTCATACCTCGGTTTGATTTCCTTACCTTCAATTTTATAATAAAAATTTAACCCATCTTCTCGTTCCTCTTTTACTTTTATTGGTTCTAAAATAAACCCACCAACGCCACAAGCGGGATCGCAAATTTTTGATCCGACGGGTAATTTATCAATATCAGAAATACTTATTATTGCGTCAACTATATTACGAGGAGTAAAAAATTGTCCCCATTTTTTTTGACTAATACTTCGCTTCATAAAAGCTTCAAAAACTTGCGATTTGAAACCTGGATCTATATTTTTTAAAGGTCCGAACTTTTTAAATTTGCTTAAAATTTTATAAAAAACAAGCCTATGTTCATCAACATTTGGATTTAGAACAGTTCCGTTTATGATTGTCGTTTGGTCATCTTCACTTGCTGGAAACATAACCTTTAAATAAGGTCTAACATTGTCAGTATAATTGCGAAATGCTTTGTCGGGATCAAGGCTAAAGATATAATCAAAATTTACTTTATTACCCTTATCATCCTCCTGTAAAATACCTAAATCGCTTAGATATTTAAAAATGAATAATTCGACAAATGTATATAAACATTTTTCTGGTGTTGCGCCAGCTACAGACCAAACATCTTGCCAAATTTGACCAGCAAGTGTAGTCGGATTTATTGCTTGCCCCTTTTCCATTTTTGAATGCTGGCTATCAATAAAAGTTAGAATTTTTTGAATTAACTTTATCGTTTCTTGAGTTTTTACTTTTAAATTATCAAAATTTTCCTCGTCATTTTTTTGATCCACAATAAAATCATTTTTTAATAGCGTATTATTTTCATTAACTATTAAATTATAACTTCTGATCTTTCCAGTTGTGCGATCTTTATATTCATTATCTTTATTTTTATTGTTCGGATTAAACCAAATAAAATCTTGCCCATCAGTTGCCAAACCAATTTTTGCTCCTATTTCTTGCGCAATATCATTACATTGTTCAACGGCATCGATTTTGTCTTTTTCATTTATAAATTTTTCGCCCCTTTTCCACTCTATTGCCAAGATGACACTTAGTTTCTTTTTATTTCTTCTGTCTACCAAAAGTCCGTCAGGTTTTCTTAAACCATAAGAATCATAATTTTTGGCCGGTATAATTTTATATTTTTTAAGATCATTAAGAGTAGTACTACCTAAATTATAATACTCAAATGGACCCAAAACCAAACCACCATTATTTAAAGATTTTTGCAATAATTCTTCACTCATATTTTTAAATTATAATTACCTATAGTTTATCATTTTTAAGAAATCGGCACAAGGGGATGTAAAAACCCTCGTAAATACGAGGGTTCAAACTTGGCGGAGGCGGGAGGATTCGAACCCCCGATGCCCTTACAGGCATACATGTTTTCGAAACATGCGCGTTCAACCACTCTGCCACGCCTCCAAAATGACTATATTTAGCCAGATCAAATCTTAACATTTTCTTGGCAATTTTTCAAAAAAATGATATATTTTGCGGGTTAGGCCCCATCGTCTAATGGTTAGGACATCACCCTTTCACGGTGGTAATCCGGGTTCGACTCCCGGTGGGGTCACATGTTAATTTTAATTGCCATCGCCACTTTTTTCTCAACTTTGTTGGGCGGGTTATTTGCTTTACGATTTCGCGACAAATTGCATTTGATTCTTGGCTTTTCGGCTGGGGCGGTGATTGGCGTCGCCTTTTTTGATTTGTTGCCGGAGGCGATCGAACTGGGCCAAGGGCGTTATGATGTGCCCGTCGTCACGGCGGTGGTGGCGTTGGGCTTTATTATCTATTTGATTTTGGATCGCTTAATTCTTTTTCATCCTCATGTCGATAGTGAGGATTGCCAGAACGAGCATCACCATCGAAAAGGCTGGCTCGGGGCCGGCACCTTGGCGGTGCACAGTTTTCTTGATGGGGTGGCGATTGGCCTCGCCTTTCAAGTTTCTTCAGCGATTGGGGCGATTGTGGCGGTGGCGGTGTTGACTCACGATTTTTCAGACGGCATTAATACGGTTGGTTTAATTTTAAAAAGTGGCCACGGCCAAACTGGCTTAATTGATAAAAAAAGAGAAGCGTTCAAATGGCTTTTGGTTGACGCGGTGGCCCCAGTCTTGGGTGTTTTAGTGACTCTCTTTTTCACGCTCTCCGAAACTTCGCTCGGCTTAATTTTAGCTATCTTTTGCGGGTTCTTTCTTTACATCGGCGCCTCCGAACTCTTACCCGAGAGTCATCATGGTCACCCAACCCGTCTAACCACTGGCATGACGGTTTTGGGCGTGGCGGTGCTCTACTTCGCGATCAAATTAGCGGGCGTGTAAGGATTGATAGATATCCTCGACCGCTTCGACGGCGTCGCCGACAGCGATATTGTTTTGATGATAAATATTGTCGGTGCAATCGCCGGCGGCCCAGATACCTCGCACGGAGCTTTGCTGGGTCAGATGGTTAACGACAATCGCCCCTCGATTGTCCAGCTTGACCAAATCTTTGACCATCTCCGTGTTGGGGACGAAACCAATTTCGACAAAAATGCCGGTGACGGGTAATTCGATTTGCTCACCGGTATTTTTATCTTTATAAATTAGACCGCTGACAAATTTATCACCCTTGATCTCGAGTAGCTCCACATTTTTAATGGCTTGGAATTTGGGATTTTGTAAAAGTTTATCGATCGTAATTTGCTCGGCGCGGAAGGTGGGGGCTGTTTCGAGCAAGGTGACACTTTGACAATAGGCGAGGAGTTGGCCAGCGGTGCCAAAACCGGCATTACCGCCACCAATCACGACGACGGCTTGGTTACAAAAAAGGGGGCCATCGCAAGACGCGCAATAGGTCAGACCTTTGTGTTCGAAAACATCAGCGCCTTTGACTTCTAATTTGCGTCGTCTCCCGCCGGCGGCGATGATGACCGTTTTTGCCTCATAATTTTCGCCAGCTTGAGTTCGAACACTAAAGCCATTGGTGGTTTGGGTTACCACTTCCACTGGGGTTCGATCTTTGATTACCAGATTTTCGCCCTCGTAAGTTCGCAAATGAGCCTCAATTTTCTTCGCTAGGTCGGCGCCACTAATGGAGGGTTCGCCAATCCAATTTTGGATTTCAGGTGAGACGGCCGATTGCCCCCCGAGCTCTTCGGCGAGCAATAGACTTTTCAATTTTTTGCGAGTGGCGTAGATGCCGGCGGTCGCGCCAGCCGGTCCACCACCAATGATCACCAAATCATAAAACATAAATCTGAAATTCTAAACAAATAATAAGCATTAAATCACAAATCTCAAACAATTTAAAGGATTGGAATTTAAAATTTGGGATTTGTTTCGGATTTCGTGCTTAGAACTTAGAATTTTACTTGGTCTTACTGCGGCGCAAGAAAGCGGGGATTGACGACCAATCATCGTCTTCGTAATTATCATCTTTTTTGTCTTTGGTCAGATTGCTGAGATTATTGGCGGGAGTTTTGATATCGGGCTCGGTGGGAGTCGATTTCTTGTCGTCAGACTCGGGCTTGATTTTGCTGGGCTCTTCTTTAACGACCGGCGTTTCTTTTTTGGGTTCGCTGGCCTCGATAATCTTGAAATCATCGCGTGATCTTTTGCCGTCACTGGAGAAACCGCAAGCGATAACGGTAATTTTGACCTCGTTCTTCTTCATCTTATCGTCTCTAATGGTGCCGAAGATTACCTTAGCTTCTGGATCAATTGTTTCGGTAATAATCTTGGCGGCCTCTTGCAATTCGAAGAGGGTGACATCATCACCACCGGCGACGGTGAAGAGGATGCCCTTAGCACCGTTAATGGAGACATCGAGGAGGGGAGAACTAATCGCCATTTTGGCAGCTTCAACCGCGCGATTCTCGCCCGAGGCCACACCCACGCCCATCAGAGCCGAACCAGAATTTTGCATAATCGTGCGAATGTCGGCGAAGTCGGCATTAATCTTACCTGGCATCGTAATGGTATTAGAGATACCTTCGACGGCCTGCTTCAAAACTTCGTCACACATGGCGAAGGCGGAGGTGCAAGTGGTGTCGTGGCTGATCAGGGTGAGGAGGCGATCGTTGGGAATCGAGATAATCGCATCCACTTCTTTACGCACTTCTTCGATACCCTTATCGGCAATCGCCTGGCGTTGTTTGCCTTCGAAATAAAAGGGACGAGTAACGACGCCAATCGTTAAGGCGCCCAATTCTTTGGCAATTTTGGCGACGACGGGGGCGGCGCCCGTGCCGGTGCCGCCACCCAAACCGCAAGAAATGAAAACCATGTCGGCGCCCTTCAAAACATTTTGGATATCCTCCAAACTTTCTTCGGCGGCGTGTCGGCCCAATTCGGGATCCATCCCGGTGCCTAAACCGCGCGTCAGATTTTTGCCAATATGAATTTTCTTACTCGCGCGTGAGTTTTGAAGATGTTGAGCATCGGTATTAAGGGCGATAAATTCGACGCCTTGTACCTTTTGCTCCACCATGTGAGTGACCGCATTGGTGCCTGAACCGCCAACACCAACAACCTTAATGCGAGCAAATGATTCGATTTCGGGGTTTATTTTTGGCATGGTTAGTTTGTTTCTTCTATCTTAACAAACCATCCAAAAAGGGCAAGTCATCGGAAACTAAGGCATTAATTCCTTAATCCAGCCCCAGATTTTGCCCCGAGTGTTATGCATTAGCCTTAAACCGAAGAACTCTTCATGACTATCTTCAAGACTATAAACATCGAGTCCGTACGAAACCGACCAAGCGGCGTCGCGAATCTGACTACGAGAATTGGAGGCAATGGCCGAGGTGGCGAGGTGGGCGGGTAAGCGGAAATAATCTTTGGCCAAATCTTCGATATTGGGGATACTGGAACCGCCACCCGTAATCACTAAACCGGCTGGTAATAAACCGTTGCGACCGAGTTTTTTCAAATGCGTTTCGATAAATTCAAAAATGTCTGACAAGCGCGCTTCGATAATTTCATCTAATTTCTTTTTGGTGCCGACCGGTTCGCCTTCGCCTCGTTTTATTTTCTCGGCTTCTTCGATCGAAATGCGAAAGCCGAGCGCGATGTCGTTAGTGATATCGGTTGAGCCAATTGGGAAGACTTGAATTGAGACAGGCACCCCTTCTTCGAACACGGCGATCGAGGTGGTCTGCGAACCAATATTAACCAAGACACTGCCGGCCATCTTTTGGAGTTTGGACATCACGACCAGACTGGCGGCGAGGGGTGAGGCGATAACATCGTCAACAATTAGTCCGGCTTCCTCAATCACCTTAACGAGGTCTTTGAGGTGTTGGCTTAAACAGGTGACAAAAAGGGTTCGGGCTTCGAGTTTATTGCCCTGCATTCCCTCGGGGTGACCGAGCACTTTCTCGCCGTCAATTTTGAAGGAAATAGGAATGCGGTGGAGGATGTGGCGATTAACCATATCGGGGAGATTTTGTTCACTGGCCTCGATGACTCGCGTGACATCTGAGCTCGAAATCTCGGCGTCAGGTCTGGCTGCGACAATTCCGCCTTCGGTGATTCGCGAATCCAATGAGACACCTCCGAAGCCTAAAATAACTTTGCGAATGCGAGTTTTCAAACTGCGTTCAGCCTCGTTAACAACTTCGCGAATTGAGTCAGTCGCTTCTTCTTGGTTAATAACATAACCACGACGCAAACCGCGGGTTGGCTTTTTAACCAAAGCCAAAATTTGCGGCGCGTTGTCGCCCGTTTTAAACTCGCAAACGACTAGGCGTACCCAGGCGGTGCCCACATCTAGTCCAGCAATGATTTGTCGATTGGCCATTTTTTAACGAAGACAAAAACTTTTTCTCTTCTGCCTCCATTTTACTACCATGAGCGAAACCTTTCAAATGCAAGAGACCGTGGATAAACAAATAATCAACCGAAAAGTCGTTGGCGGGCAATTTAATAAAAATTTCGCCAGAATCTTTAGTGAGCGGAAAAGACAAGATATTAGCGATTTTGTCTTTGTTTCGTCGCTCCTGATTTAATTTGCGGGTTAAAGCTGGTCCGCAAAAAACCAGACTCAAATCGTACTTGACGCCGAGGATTTTATTTTTGAGTTTGTCAAAAGGCCCGCTCGGGGCTGGCCTTTTGGTGAGATTAGCGATAGCGAGGGGCATCTTTGATTTTGCCGAGCTTCTTTAGTCGTTCGTAGACGGCTCGTTTTTCTAAGCGTTTGAGGGCTTCGTTTTTGCGTTTGAGAGCTGATTTGGGTCGCTCGTTGTAGCGGGTACTGCGAGTCTTTTTTATTAGACCAGCACCCGAAACACGCTTCGAAAAACGACGCATCACGCTCATATTGGTTTCGGTTGCCCCCTTAACCACTTCAATAGTATTACTTTTGATCATGTGCCTAGGATAACATTTTTGTTTTAATTTGGCAAACCCCTTTTTCCCACCAGACCTCTTGGTGCCCGAGGCCTGGCGGGTTACTGATTTTTGTGCTAGTAATTAATCAGGCCTGAACACTAAACGAAGGGAGGTGAAAAAGTATGGCCAAGATAATGACAAGGATCGGGAATCTTCTCCCGCGGGAACAAGGTTTACCCTTGCCGATGGGAGGTCTTTTCGGAAACTGGCGGATTTCATTCCGAATGTTGTTTCCGACACGACCTGGCGGGTTGAGTTTTTCAATGTCGACGAGGTGGTCGAGGTTCTTTCGGAAGACTTGGTTGAACCGATCAAAAACGCCGAGGAGGTTCTCGCCGCCCTCGAAGGTATTCCTTGGGTTGCCCCGGAGAATCTATCTCCTGGGGAAATGGCCGAGATCGCAAAACTTGGTAACCCCTGGGATATCTGAAAACCCGCCCGCACAACAGACCCTAACCTCGGTCAGTTGCGAGGCGGGTTCTGTTGTTTTTTTGCGATATCCAATCTCGTAAAACCCTATAAAATAGTGGATTAAGTAGCTAAAATAACCTTATTTATCGATATCCAATCTCGTATTCGGGGTAGTTATTTTATTTTTTTCAAGTACTCGGCCAGTTTGGCGATTTTGATGGTGTCTTGGGAGCGAGTGTCCATATTGCGGACGATGACGGTGCCGTCGAGAGCTTCTTTTTGACCCAGGATAATGGTAAACGGCACGCCCAATTTTTCGGCTAGACCAAGTTGGGCGGAAAGGGAGTCTTTTGATAAGGAATGTTGAACCGGAATTTTGGCCGAGCGCAAAGCCTCGATAATTTCAAAACTCCGAAGTTTGGCATCAAAAGAAAGTTGGATGAAAAAGACTTTGGGTTTTTTGAGTAACCGAGGCGCTAATTTGGCATAGGAGGCCAATTCGGTAATGCGATCAACGCCCAGCGATACGCCCACGGCGGGAATTTCTTTTTTAACATTAAGACTTTTGGCCAGATTATCATAACGACCACCACCACCAAGGGCGAGAGAATTGACGGTGCCAGCCTCGTCTTTTTGCTCAACGAAGACTTCGAAAACGGTGCGAGTGTAATAATCCAAACCGCGAACAAGCGTATTGTCGATCTCGTAATTGATGCCCAAGGCGTCTAAATACTCCAGCACCTCCTTAAAATGAGCTTTGCACGGCGCGCAAAGATAAGAAATGGCTTCGGGCGCGCCCAGCTTAATTTCTTGGCAATTGGGATTTTTGCAATCGAGCAAGCGAATGGGGTTAGTTTTGAGACGTTCGCGACAATCGGCGCAAATATTTTTGATATTTTTTTTGTAATAACTAACTAATTCGCGACGAAAAGCGCCTCGGCAATCACTGTCGCCTAAACTATTAATTTTGAATTTGAGATTGGTGATACCCGCTTCTTCTAAAATCAGTCGAGTCAAATTGATAATGGTCGCGTCGGCAATACTTTTTTTGGTGCCCAAAATTTCTAGGCCGAATTGGTAGAATTGGCGATAACGACCCTTTTGCGGATTTTCGTGACGAAAGAAGGGGCCATGGTAGTAGAACATTAAGGGCTGGGGGAGTGAGAACATACCGTGTTCGACATAGGCGCGCATCACACTGGCGGTGCCTTCGGGTCGCAAAACGAGTCGGTCGCCCCCCTTAGTTTTGAGGCTAAACATTTCTTTGTTGACAATATCGGTGCCATCGCCCACGCCCCGCTCGAATAATTCTTCTTTTTCCATGATCGGCGTTTCGATGGGTTTGAAGCCATAATAAAGGGCGACCTCGGCCGCTTTTTCAAAGAAGCCTTGGAAAGAATAAAAATCACTATCAATCAAATCGCGCATCCCCTTGGGCGATTGTAAGTCCTCACTTCTGTTAGTTTTGGCCATAATTTACTGTTTTATCACCCCAAATTAGAAATTTAATAACTTTTGAATCGTTAAATTAACTTTATATTTTATAAACATTTCCAAATTAACACAGTTTTTTGGATTAATCAAATTTCTAACGGGGCAAGTATTCAGCGACGCCGGGCAAATAACCAATTTCTTTCGGTGGGAAGAGGCGCAAAAGTGCTCGGCCCTTAATCAAGTCTCGGGGGAGGGCACCCCAAAAGCGCGAATCCCAACTGACCGCGCGATTGTCACCCATCGCAAAATATTCGCCCTCGCCCAACTTTCGATAAGCGTTAATATTATTGTCGCTTCCCAAATAATTCTCAGTCAATTTAAGATTTTTCCCGTCGGCCGTGATGATGGTGGTCTGACCGTTATTAACACTCACGGTTTCGCCCGGCAAACCGATGACGCGCTTAATAAAATATTGCGATTGATTGACTGGATTTTTGAAAACGATAACCTCACCTCGTTCGGGATTACGAAAATGATAAGATAATTCATCAATAATTAAATAATTATTTTCTTGAAAGGTGTTATCCATTGATTGGCCATGGACGATGAAAGGTTGAGCCACATAAAGACGAAAAGGGATAATAATAACCACTAAAATTAGGGCGAATTTAATCGCCTCCCACCAACTCTCGGGCTTTTTTGTCTTTTCCACGCGTTAATATTAGTATATAATAGCCAAATGAGCAAGAAAACCAATTATCTTTTTGTGGGTTTGGGGAATCCGGGGCCTGATTATGAAAAAAGCCGGCACTCTTTGGGGCGGATGGTTTTATTGTCACTCGCCAATAAACCGTTGGGTGAAATGGAAATTAAAGATTGGCAATTTGATAAAAAATTAAAAGCGCAAATAACAAGGGGGACTTTAAAGAAAAATAAATTTCGTTTTTTGTTGCCCGAAAATATGATGAATAATTCGGGTGGTTGTGTGAAGCCCCTTATTAAAAGCCAAAAAGAAGCCAACGAAGTCGTGGTGATTCACGATGATGTTGACTTGCCATTGGGCACACTCAAAATTTCTTATAATCGTGGTTCTGGTGGCCATCGCGGGGTTGAGTCTATTGTTAAGGCACTCAAGACGACCAAATTTGTTCGGCTTCGTCTGGGGGTGGCCCCAACCACGCCGTCAGGTAAAATCAAAAAGCCGACGGGCGACAAAGTTATTGACTTTATCATTGGTAATTTCAAGCCGGCCGAAAGCGAGACAGTCAAAAAAACGATCAAACAAGCTAAAACCGTCATTCAATCGTTGATCGAAGACGGTTTAGTCAAGACGATGAATCTCTATAATTAGGATTTAGGCGCCTCTTTTTTGTTTTTAGTTTCAGCTTTAACGCGTTCTGGCACTGAGCCCAAGAACAAAGTCATGCGTTGATCTTTGGGTTCAAAAATATTGATGGTGAAGGTATAAGTTTTGCCTAATTCTAAGGTCTGGCGCAAATCCTCATCACTCTTAAATTCGGAAATATGAACTAAACCAGCTACACCCTCTTCAAGTGAGACAAGGGCGCCGTGCTTATTGTGCTTGATGACCGCGCCCTCAACCACTTGACCACGCTGGTATTTTTTCTCGGCGTCTTTCCATGGGTTATCTTTGAGTGCTTTAATGGAGAGCGAAATTTTGTCATCCTTCACCTCGATAATTTTAGCCTTAACCTTATCGCCGACATGATAGAGGTCACGGGGATTCTCCACGAGTGACCAATTGATTTCCGAAATATGAACCAAGCCTTCAAGATTTTCTTCGATTTTCACGAAGATACCGAAGTCCACGGCGCCGGTTACTTCACCCTCAACGACATCGCCTAGGGCGTATTTGCTGACAATTTCTTTTTTAACTTTATTATCTTGAGTTTTTTCCGAGAAAATCAGTTTACCTTCCTTTGGATCGGTGCCGATAATCGAGACCGAGAGAGTGGTCCCGACTAATTTTTTCAATTCTTCAATAATCGCGTCCTTGTCACCACCTTCAACGCGGGGGTAATGCTCGGCTTTGAGTTGGGAGGCGGGGAGGAAGCCGTCCATGCCGTTCCAATCCAAAATTAGACCACCCTTATTGGCCTCTTTAACTAAGAGCTCAAATTGTGACTTGTTTCTTGAGGCTTGTTCGGCGTCGCTCCAAATGAGGGCTTGCTTGGCCTCTTTTAATGATAATTCGATATAACCTTCTTCGCCTTCAGTTTCGATGACCTTGGCGGTGACCATGTCACCAACCGAGACCTTTTTGATAATATCTTTGGCGTTCAAATATTCTCGACCGAAGATGATGCCGGTGCCAAATGGCGGGACATCAATATAAAGGGTCTTGCCACCTTTGCCAATCACCATGCCTTCAACAATGGCGCCAGCTTCGGGCTTCTGCGCGGACTGCTTGATATAATCGTCCATCAAGCGCTTGGGGCCTTCAGACTCAACACGCTCTTCGTCTCCCTCGGGGGATAAGTCCTGATCGGACGGACGCTCGTCACCTTCGACGATCTCGGTCTCGGCCACTAAATTAGGGTCACTAATAATGTTATTCATATGCGTCCTACTATACAAAATAAAGCCCTCTTTGGCAAATTTAGAGAGTCTTTTTGTTTTTCTTCTCAATTTATGCTACAATAGAACTACAATTCTATGATTATTACTTATCATCGGGAAGGGTTTGTGAAGGTTCAGCAAGGGGATTTGACGGTGGCGTTTAATCCAGTTAGTCGAGAAATTGACGCTAAGGCCACGCGTTTTGGCGCCGATTTATGTCTAGTGTCGCTCAATAGCCCGTCTTTCAATGGTTGCGAGACCGTCACTTTTGGTAATAAAGAGCCGTTTATTATTGATGGTCCGGGCGAGTATGAAATCGACGGTATTTTTGTTTACGGTTGGCCCAGTGAGGGGGCGGATGGTCAAGTCAATACCGTTTTTACGACCGAAATTGAGGGTATTCGACTTTGTCATTTGGGTGCTCTAGCCAACCCCACGCTTGACCCGCAAACGATTGAGGATATCGGTGGTGTGGATATCTTGTTCGTGCCGATTGCGGGTGGGCCGGTTTTGCCCCCCAAAGAGGCAGCCAAATTGGCGGCGTCGCTGGAGGCCAAAATAATTATTCCGGTCATGTTTGAAAATGGTGCTGGCGAAGAAGCGCTCAAAACTTTTGCCAAAGAAATTGGCGGTAATACTGATAATCGAGTAGATAAATTAACCATCAAAAAGAAAGAAGTGGAAAGTCAGGAGGGTGAAGTAATTATTATTCAAGCTAGTTAGTAATTATGTCGGTTAGCAGTTATATTGAAAAAGTTAGAGTCAAATCCGAGGCCGAGAAAAAACGGGTCGCGATTTCGTGGACGATTGGGTTAACGATTTTGATTTTTATCGTTTGGGCGGTATCATTTGGTGTCTCGGTCGCCAATCGTCAAGCGGATGAGGCACGTCTGCAAGCTGAAGCTAACGCTCTGGCCAAGGCCCAAGCTCTCGCGGATTCGGCCAGCTCAACTATGGTTGTGGCGTCTGAAAGTGATTCTTGGCTTGACCAACTTGGTCAGATTGTCACCGAGGGCGCCGATTCGGTCAGCGAAGGTTTCTGGGCCGTTGGTCGTTGGTTACACCCCACAAATTAAAATGGCAAATAAAAAAGGTAGAGCGAAAGAGGATAATAACTTGCCGGTGCCGGCGGAGAAGATTTTGCCGATCGACATTGTGAAGGAGATGCGCGATTCGTATCTCGATTATTCGATGTCGGTGATTATCGGTCGAGCCCTGCCCGATGTTCGCGATGGTCTTAAACCGGTTCAACGACGCATTCTTTATTCCATGTCTGAACTGGGTTTAACGAATTCGGCCAAATTCCGCAAATCAGCGTTGGTGGTGGGCGATGTGTTAGGAAAATATCATCCGCATGGTGATTCGGCGTGTTACGAAGCGATGGTTCGCTTGGCCCAAGATTTTTCGGTTCGTTATCCGTTGGTGTCTGGTCAAGGTAATTTTGGTTCAATCGATGGTGATTCGGCGGCGGCGATGCGTTATACCGAGGCCAAATTAGCTCGTCTCTCGAGCGAAATTTTGCGCGATCTCGAAAAAGATACCGTCGATTTTATCCCCAATTATGATGGCACGCGTCAAGAACCAGTGGTGATGCCTTCGGTGGTGCCCAATTTGCTTTTAAATGGTGCGATGGGGATTGCGGTGGGTATGGCGACCAAGATTCCGCCCCACAATTTGACGGAAGTAATGGACGCCTTAATTTATTTGGCTGATAATCCCGAAGCGACGACTGATGATTTGCTGGAATTTGTGAAGGGACCCGATTTCCCGACGGGAGGTTTGGCTTACAATTTGGCCGATATTCGTCACGCTTACGCCACTGGCAAAGGTGGAGTTTTGACTCGAGGCGAGGCCGAAATTGTGGAGAACAAGGCCGGGAATTTTCAAATCATCATTAAATCTATTCCGTACCAAGTTAACAAAGCTGAATTAATTGTGAAGATTGCTGACTTGGTGCATGAGAAAAAATTGGAGGGGATTCGTGACCTGCGCGACGAGTCAACAAAAGATTTGCGTGTGGTGATTGATCTCAAAACTGGAATTCAACCGCAAAAGATTTTAAACGCGCTCTATAAACACACTGAACTCGAGACAATGTTCCACTATAATTTGCTAATGTTGGTGGACGGGGTGCCGAAATTGATGCCCCTCGAAGGAATTTTAGAAGAATTTTTGAAACACCGACAGATTATTGTCGTTCGGCGCACTAAATTTGATTTGAAGAAGGCCGAGGATCGCGCGCATATTTTAGAGGGTCTGAAGAAAGCGCTTGACCATATCGACGAGATTATTAAGCTGATCAAAAAATCCAAAGATACGGTGATTGCTCATGCCAACTTAATGAAAGAATTTAAGTTTTCGGACTTGCAGGCGACGGCGATTTTGGAAATGAAATTGCAAAAATTGGCCGGTCTCGAACGCCAGAAAATTGAAGATGAGCTCAAAGAAAAGATGGCCTTAATCAAAGAACTGAAAGGGATTTTGGCTGATCCGAAAAAAGTTTTGGCCATTATTAAAAAAGAATTTAGCGAAATTAAAGAAAAATATGGCGACGAGCGCAAAACCCGCATCATTAAGGGTGGCGTGAAAGAAATAAATGTTGAAGATTTGGTGGCTGAGAAGGAAGAAGTGTTGGTGGTGACCGCGGGCGGTTATATTAAGCGCACCGATCCGACCGAATACAAGGCCCAGAAGCGCGGGGGCGTCGGGGTCATTGATGTTAATATGCGCGAGGAGGATATGGTGACCATCTTTTTGACGGCCAACACCCACGATGATCTCCTCTTCTTTACTGATCAAGGCAAAGCGTTCCAAATTAAAATGTATGATATCCCTGAGGGTAAACGAGCGACGAGGGGCAAATCGATTATGAATTATCTAGCGTTAGGCGCCGAAGAAAAAATTACTTCCGTTTTGGCTTTGCCGAAGGATTTGAAAACGGCTAAATTCTCCTTAATGATGTTGACGCGTGACGGGGTGGCGAAAAAAGTTTCGGCCGATAGCTTCAAAGATGTTCGTCGCTCGGGTTTGATCGCCATTAAGTTGGCTGACGGTGACGAACTTTTGGCGGTGCAACCGGTAGACAAGGGCGATGAAATTATGATGTCTTCTCATTTGGGCCAGTCTATCCGCTTCAAAGAAAGCGATATTCGGGAGATGGGGCGTAATGCCGCTGGCGTCCGCGGTATGAAATTAAAGAAAGGCGATAAAATTGTTGGCGCTGAAGTTATTAAAAAAGACACCACTGGCGGTGATTATCTAGTGATGAGCGAGAACGGTTATGGCAAGCGCACCAAACTCAAAGAATACAAAGTTCAAAAACGCGGCGGCTCGGGCATCAAAACGATGAGCGTGACCAAGAAAACCGGTTTGTTAGTCGCCGTGCACGTTAATGATGGGACCGAAGAAGAGGTCTTTGCCATCTCCAAACAAGGTCAAGTGATTCGCACTCAAATTGCCCAAATTTCCGTTCTCGGTCGCGCCACCCAAGGCGTCCGCGTGATGAAACTCCGCGAAGGGGATTCCCTCGCTTCGTTGACTTGTTTATAGTTTTTGAATCTGTCAGATCACTGAGAGGCGAGGCCTCTCAGTAACTAATCTTCATCAATCATCATTCGTTCTAGCTCTTTCAGAGACTTCTTTCGTTCGATAATGTCTGGCAGGATATCCTCAGCAAATTCTTGATATTCTTTTGCATTCTTAAATTGTTCGGTAATGATACTCGTGTCTCCAAGTAGAGAGTCTCTAGTTTTTACCACTGAGAGGCGAGGCCTCTCAGTTGGGGATATCGGGATTTCCACTTTCTGGTTGTTTTTCCCTTGTGGATATTTAAGCGGGCGTGGTAAAATAAACCTAATGGGTTTTGCCGATCCGCTAACTAATTTACGACAATTGAAATTAACATCAGGGATGACGGTGGTGGATTTTGGCGCTGGGTCAGGGGCCTACACTTTGCCGGTCGCGGGCTTGGTGGCGCCGGCGGGCAAAGTTTATGCTGTCGAGATTCAAAAAGATTTACTCGAGACGATTAAAAAAACGGCCGAAACGGACCGTCTAGGCGAGGTTGTTAAACCAATCTGGGGTGACGTCGAGCAACAAGGGGGAGTCGGTTTGGCCGATAATCTGGCCGATGCAATTATTATTTCGAACGTCCTTTTTCAAGCCAAATCAATGTACACTTTAGCCCTCGAAGCGAAAAGAATTTTGAAGCCAGGTGGGAAAATTCTAATCATTGACTGGAGCGAATCGTTCGCCGGGGTTGGTCCGGCCGTGGCGGACGTGATTAAACCCGAAGAAATCAAAAAAACTTTTGGTAGTGCTGGGCTCCTCTTTGTTTCCGAATTTCAAGCCGGCGAGCATCATTATGGGTTAATTTTTTCTAAATAAAATATGTCTGGTAAAAGTTTATTTCAAACGGGGCTCCTGATTCTCTTTGGCGTGGCCGTGGTGGTAGCGGTATTGATTTTTTCCGGTATTTTGCCGGGTTTTCGCGCTCAAAAGGTTGGCCAAGCGGGCAATGTCGTGGTTTGGGGCAGTTTCCCCTTCAACACCTACAACCAAATTTTGATGGACCTGAAGGATGCCCACAAAGACGAATTTTCGATTACTTATGTCGACCAAGGGAATAATTTGGAAACGGCGCTCATCGAAGCTCTGGCTTCTGGTCAAGGTCCGGATGTGGTGATTGCGCCTCATGAATTAATTTTGAAGCAACAAAACAAATTTACCCCTCTACCTTTTGCCTCGTTACCTTTGCGTTCTTACCAAGATGCTTTCATTGACGAGGCCAATCTTTTTGTTAGGGGCGAAGGTTTCTTAGCGGTGCCGTTGGCGGTTGATCCGCTTTTGCTTTATTACAATAAAGATCTTTACAATAACGCCAACATTTTGAAAGCGCCGACGAATTGGGAAGAATTTATCAAAATCCAACCACTTCTGACTAAAGTTGGTCAAAATAATCGAATTAATCAAAGTGCTTTTGCCTTGGGCACTTTCACCAACAACAACAACGCCAAAGATATTTTATCATTATTGATTTTGGAGGCCGGGGGCTCGCCGGTTTCGTCCGAGAACGGCCAATTGGTAGTCACTTTGGACGATAATTTTGGTTATACCCTCCGGCCGGCCGAGGCCGCGTTAGACTTCTTCCAACAATTTGCTGATCCAGCCAAGAGCACCTATTGCTGGAATCGGTCTTTGCCCGAAGCGCGCGAAAGCTTTTTGGCCGAGAGCCTGTCTAATTATTTTGGTTTGGCCAGCGAAGCGCCTTATTTGCGCGAGAGAAATCCCCATCTCAACCTTAATTTGAATTTGGTCCCACAAATGTCGGGCCAGAATCGATTAACTTTTGGTCGACTTTATGGCGTGGCCGTTTTGCGAACCACGACCAAGGCGAGTGCCGCTTGGCCAATGGTCTTTGCTTTGACGGGGGAGGAATTTTCGAAAAAATTAGCTGACGCCCTTAATTTTGCGCCCACTCGACGCGCCCTTTTGAACCCCGACCCGGCTCAGCCGGACCAAAAAGTGATTTTCGACTCCGCCCTCATTAGTCGTGGTTGGTATGATTTTTACCCAACGGCGACTAAGGCCATCTTCCAAACCATGAACGACAATGTGGCTACGGGTCGGCTCAATACCCAATCCGCCGTGGCCGAGGCCAACAAAGAATTAGCCAAATTGCTCGGTCAGTAAAAATAATTTTTAATAACTAATAGTATGAGATTAAAACAAAAGAACACTTCCCGCTTCGCCCTTGTCTTTTTGCTGGTTTTAATTGTTTTTAATCTCTTGCCAGTATTAGTTTTGGCTCAAACGGCTAATGACGACGGTTTCTCTGGTCTTGTTTCTTGTGGTTGGGGTTCTGATTCGGGTCCGGACGAGTGTAATTGGCAAGCCTTGGTGGCCATGGCTCAAAAAGTTGTAGATTTTATCTTGATCGATTTGATGATTCCGCTGGCCGTGATTGCGCTGGTTTATGCGGGGATTCAAGTCATCCGAGGCAAAACCCAGCCCGCCGAATTGATTAAAGCTAAGGGCGCTCTTTATAATGTGGCCATTGGAATTTTCCTCGCTCTGGGCGCTTATGCTATAATTAAGACGATTCTCACTTTATTACCGGGCGGGGATAGCGGTTTTTTGAAAGATGTTATCACTCAAGTTTTTGGTTCTTAATTTCAAATAAAAATCAATGAAAAAATATAAAATTTTAATTTTGGTTTTATTTCTGGCAATGATTGTTATCACTCCCTGTTTGGTTTGGGGACAAGTAACCAACCCCGTAACTCAACCGTCCGTGACAAATCCGGTGACACAAGGCATCTTCAAAAACCCTCTCAAAGCTGATTCCTTAACTGACCTCCTCGCCGCCATGCTCGATGTGGTGGTTCAAGTAGGCTTGGTCGTTATCGTTTTCTTTATTATCTTTGCCGGCTTTCAATTTGTGACGGCTCGGGGCGATACGGGCAAAATCACCAAAGCTCGCGAGGCTCTCGTTGCGGTCCTCATTGGCTCGGCGATCGTTCTTGGCTCTTACGCTATTGCTACTGCTCTCAAAAATACAGTTGAGCAATTAAGTAGTGGGGTTACCACCTATCAATTAGAAGAAACTATTAATTTTAAAGTTTAAAAAAATAATATAATTATGGACGCTACTATTCAAAGTCTTCTGGAAATGTTTTTGAAAACCATGCTTCGGCCACTAATCCCTATCTTGATTGGGCTAGCCACGCTGTCTTTCTTTTGGGGTCTTTATAAATACTTGAAAGCGGGGATGGGAGATTCTGAAATTAAGGGGGCTAAGAGTTTAATGCTTTGGGGCATTGTTACTTTATTTGTGATGTTCTCAGTCTGGGGCCTAGTGGCCATTCTCCAAAATACTTTCTTTGGAGATGAAGGAGTTCCGACAGCTTTACCTAATGTTCCAACTTTTGGTGTCGGAGAAGAAGAGACGCCTTCTACTTATAACCAAGCTAATGATCCCATCTATAATTCTTTGCACCCGACAGATCCCTTCAACATCAACAGCAATCCGCTTAACCCATCAGAACCAGATTGGTTGGGAAACTAACTATATAGAATATCCACAGTTAGCCAAGACATTTTTTGCTAGTAGCTGTATAATTAAAAAGGTCACTATTATTAACAAGTCGAAAAATTATTAATTAATAAAATATTATTATGTCGATTCGTACAAAAATTGGCGCGGGGTTAGTTGCCCTTTTGCCAATGGTTACATTAGCAGCTGAAACTGATACCACATATATCACAACGGCTCTTGATCAGTTCAAAACCATTATTAATACCCTTATCCCGATAGTTATCGGTTTAACAATCCTCGCCTTTTTCTGGTTCCTTTTTAAGTATGTTAGGGGTGGAGGAGAAGACAAAGAAGGTGCCAAGATGGGTATGATTTGGTGTATCGTCGCGATTGTCATCATGTTCTCTATTTATGGTATTGTTAATGTGGTTCAGGGTGTTTTTGATGTAGATAATAGTGGGGCTAGTCTGACAATTCCCGAGATTCCCGAATAGTATTAGAGTTTTCTGCCGGCATTAAGAAAGCGAAGAGATGCAATTGCTTGAAAATATTAAAATACACATCGTAAATCCGGTGATTTTGTTGCTCTTTGGTTTGGCGTTGGTGATATTCTTGTATGGCCTAGTCCAATTTCTTTGGCAGGGCGAAACCGACAAGAATTCCCAAGTCGGACGCGACAAAGTTGTTTGGGGTCTAGTTGGTATGGCGATTATGGCTTCGGTTTACGGTTTTCTCCATGTCATCGTCAACACGATTAATCAATTGATGGGAGGAGTGTAGTTAAAAAATCACCCTATGGAATAGTTTGCTATATTCCACAGGGTAAATAATAAGACCGCCTACGTCATCCGACGTTGGCGGTCTTTGGTTTTTGTCATAGGGTCTCCTTTCTTCTAGTATTGTAGCCATTGGCAAGTAACGGCCAGTGGCTGACCATCGACTGAGGATAGGTAGCAGTCCTCTCCCCAACAGAGGGGCGGACCCATTCCACTTCCGACTCGGAGGATCAGGGGCTCCTGACTTCCACTCTTTATCCGAATTTGGCGATTTGCCTCACTCGGATGGATAGGGGTCGTCTGTAGAGCGGCTGATCCTCGAAGTCTTGTGTCCCACTTTACCCTCGTTGGGCTGGTTGTCAGAGTAAGGGTTTGAACCTCACTTTCCCAAACCGGCCAGTTGGTCCTCTCGGCCCTCACCGTTTCGAGTTCGAGCCGATCGCTCTCAATCTTGAGGCCATAGAGCCCCTTGAGGCCGAAGATGGCCACGGTTAGAACGATCAGGGCGAGAACCGTCAACCCCACCCACGGCACCGGCTTCCCCGCCGGCGTTGCCACTGGCCGAGGAGGAGGGGTGCCTCCAGCTGGTGGTGGCGTTGACCTTATGGGGTTCTTGCTTCTTGCCATCTCTCGCCCCTTGGCAATAAGGGCAAGGAGCACAGGCAGAGCGATGATGGTACCAAACACTTTTAACCCCAAGAGAAGGAGATGTATCATGACTGACCTCCTTGTCCTGGTTGTTGTGGACCACCACTACTCTTTTTCACGACGGCAAGCTGGCTTAACGCCACTACAAGCGCTGTCGTTGCGGCGGCTAACACACTTGAGAAGCCTTTGCCGTCGAGTTTGTCGGCAATTCCTCCCACGTTATTAGAAACGGCGGCCAAACTGGTATCGAGAGCTGTCTTCTGTCCCTCGAATACCCTTCCAAGGTAATCTCCCTCTCCCTCTCCTTGGTGTTTTCTTGCCGCAGCTAATTGCTTGGCCTCTTCAACTTTTGCCAGGCCTTTGCGCTCGGCCGTCTTCTCCATGGCAATGGCATTGACGAACTCCCTCGCCTCATCATCGTACGGAGACTTCTCTCTGATTGCTTCCATTGAGAGCTCGAACCCCATTTCCCCGATTCGGGGTTCGATTGCTTTCATCCATTGGTGGAAGGCGTCATTTTGGGCATTGTTCTTCGGGTCGGGGTTCACATTGAGTTCCTCCCAACCTGTGACTGCGAGAAACTGTTCGGCCTCGGTGTTCAAGATTAGGGAGACGTTCTTGTACCAATCGCCATCTCCCTGTCCAAAGACTGCCCAGATTGCGTCTCGGCAAGGAAGCTTGAACATGAAATCCAGTTTGACCTGGATAGCCTGTGTCTTAATCGTCGGCCCAATAACCGACGAAACATAGAAGACTTCCGAGGAATAAACGAAGTTTGTCCAGCCGTTGATGATTTTAACGTCGAGAGAACCGTCGGCGTTTATCGTCACCATCCTTGCTTTAAGGTGATAACGGTGGATCGTGCAGAATGGCCAACACCCGATCCATTCGATGTTGAGCCATTTGCAGAGGCGCCCGAAAACTCCCTTGACCTTCTCCGGGGCGTCGCCTCTCTCAAGTGGCACAAGGCTCCACAACCTTCGGGCTCTGCAACCCTTCAACCGCTTTCTTTGATTGTATTCTTCAACTGCCTGTTCCGTTTTCAGTCTCCGATAACCAATGAGACTTCCGATCACCTTAACGGGCCTTTTCCCTCTCACCACAATCTTTTCTTTCCCTTCGATCGGGAAGGAGAAGAATCCGTCGAAGTGGGCCAGGCCCCAGATTCCCAGGGGGATACCGACGGCCAATGCCCCGACAGCAAAGACCGTCACTACCACCACTTCCGTCCACGGGATGGAAACGATGGTAAATACACTCATCGCCAGACACGAAATCATGATGTCACTCCTTCTTTTGAAACCCTATTTCCTCCCACTAACGAAACAGTTCGTCGGCAGGTACCCTTTGACAAAAAACACTTCACTTTAGTTAACCTTTGAAGCCGAACACTTAGTAAAATAGTGTTATGGCAAATCAATATCATCATTTGTCTTTGGCTGAGCGTTACGTCATCGACAAATTGTTTAGTCGGCAAACCTCAATCAGAG
>Ga0265297_10001745_pt1 | contig 48570 bp, 53 predicted proteins | sample Munlanlwell13791_FD_192502 | JGI IMG/M metagenome (GOLD analysis project Ga0265297, IMG submission 192502) | Leachate microbial communities from a municipal landfill in Southern Ontario, Canada - Leachate well 137-91 | ecosystem: Engineered > Solid waste > Landfill > Unclassified | place...
CTGCATCGTGGTCAATCCGTGCGACCCGGCTGAGCTCAAGCTCTTCACCGAGGCCGGCGCGGGCGCAGGCAAAGGCGCATGCGCATTCTTCTACGCCACGGGCGGAAGATACGACAGCCCAGCGTTCCACACCTCGGACGAGATGCAGGGCGGCGAATACGAAAACCTCTGCAACAACGTGGGCACGCCTCAGGCCCTCCTCGACATGGACACGGGCCGTTATTCAGTGGACGGCGAACTCATCGTCGAGGAGGCCGGCATGCGCTTCTTCGGGCCGACATACTTCCACAACCCCGGCGGACCGATGGGCAGCAAACCGGCCATGGACACGGTGTTTCACCTGGCCTTCACCACCGGCGTGCTCAAGCCCAAGGTCAAAGAGACAGACCCGGACCTGGTGCCTGACGAGAAGGTCGACGTCGCGGGCGGCGAATACAAGATAAACCTGAACGACTCCTCGCTCGCCACGCCCCAGATCTGCGAGAAGAACACGGACAACTGGATCGTGGGAGACAAGGCGTACAGCAAGTGGCGGTATCTCGATGGCCTGCTCTTCAAGGACGAGGAGGGGACCATCCCGGCAGGCTGCCCTGAGGAGGACAACGACTACACCGGCGGCCAGGCGTTCCTCAGGGGCAAAGCGGTGGACCCCGAGACCGGGAACCTCACCGTCGTGGCTGCCGCCAAGTTCGGCTCCAGCGACGATCTCACCTTCGCATTCAAGGACGTGATGATGTTCATTGTGCTCAAGGGCTGGCTCTGCGACCCCACGGGCAGCGAAGAGACCTTCGAGGGCAATAAGTGCTTCGACGCGACGTTCAACGAGAGGGACGCGATGTCTCAGAAATCGATCATCGCGCAGTGATATGGGCGAACCTGTAATCACATCATCGCCAACAACTCCCTCGGAGCAGCCGCTTTCCGAGCGATGGGGGCTCTCTGTTCATTACGGGCTGCGCATCCCCATCTCCACCTCTATCTCCGAGGGCGGGCTGGGGCATACGCTGGGCGCAGAGCTCACGCTCGCGGAATACTTCGAGGACCGCTACACCCTCGCGATAGAGGTCCCGTTCGGCACGACGGAGCAGAAGATACTTCCGACGGAGGACCTGGAAGGCAACTCCGCGGATCACTTCCACTGGGCGGTGATGGCGGGCCTGGGCAGGTTTTCGCGCTCATATCCCCACTTCGGCGACGACGGCGACTTCAACGCCGCGCTCGCAGTCGGGACCACGCCGCTCATGGGCGGCGGCGTCTCCACCATATCCCGCGGCAACGTGGAGGTAGACGGCGAGACTTACGAGTTCGACGGCTCCTCATCCAACACATTCGACATCGGCAGCAACTATTTCGTAGGCGGAGAGCTCCGGCCATTCGGAGGCCGGGGGCCAGTGCTCACCATCGGACCTTCGCTCTACTACGGCCTGCAGTACGCGGGCGAAGGCTCGGAGTTCAACCGCGTAAAGCTCGAGCTCATGTTCATGGCGAACGTGGGCTACGGCGACGCAAGCGCGATCTCGCGCGAGGAGTCCGAGGGCGAGATCGGCGCCATGGGGATCATGCAGGGCCTGTACATGGCCGGCCACGGGCTCATCCAGCGCGCGCTTTACGACAGGTCGATCAGCAGGCCGATGGAGGCGCTGGACGAGTACGGACTCTTGGGCGACGACGGAGATGCGGAAAACCGCGGCAGCATGTCCGACGTGCCGCTGCTGTCGGCAGGCGCCGCGTTCCTCGCGGGCTCCTCCGGCACGAACAGCACGGCGCTGCGCGCGGGAGAGATGTGGTTCTGGGCGTTCTCCGCGATCAACGCGGGCGGCGGAGTATACTTCCTGGCCCAGGGCAGCGACGCTGCAAAGGGCTCCGGACTCGCGGACGTGCTGGGAACAGCCAGGCTCCTGAGTTATGCAATCGCAGGGATCAACACGCCATCCGAGAGACTCGCGATGCTGCCGGAGGACTCTGAGGCGAGACAGATGTACATCAACATCGCCTCCTATGCGCTCAACTCCGCCGTGATGCTCGTCGGCGCAGGCACGAACAGCGACATAGCGATGTCAGGGGGTGCCGGCGCCAACATGGGCGTAGCGATGTCGCCCGACCCGGTCGAGGGGACCACGGTCGAGCGCACGGACATAGGCTACATCCCCTACACCGCGTACTGGGGCCAGAGGAACGGCAACCGCGCGGGCATCATCGTGCACAAGAGCTGGCACGACCTCCCGTCCGAGAACTTTCAGCTCTTCTCCTCGGCCATGCTGCTCTCGCCCATGCTCACCTTCGGCAACATCGGCAACATGCCGGCCCAGGACAAACAGTTCGCTTCCGAGATGCTCCCCTCGGACGTGGGCGCAGCGCTGGGGCTGGAGTGGAAGACCACGTTCACGAGACTCTCGCTCGGCTTAGACACGCGCGCAGTATCCGGCGGCGAGAATTCGACGGCAGGCATCGGCGGGATGGCCGGATTCGACCTTCTGATTCCGTTCAACGGCGAGGAGGACGGCTCGGGGTTGGCGCTGGGAGTCCGCGCCGCCGCCCACAAGCTCTTTCCCAAAGGCTCAGACGCCGAGATCGCGCCATGGGCCGGGCTCACCCTTCATTTTTAAACTCGATAGAGCGCTTTCGTGACGATGTAGATCGCAACCTCGGGTTCGACCATGTCGCGCCACGTCGTCTTGCCGGAGGCGATCGCCTCGCGGATTTCGGTGGAGCTGATGTCCGGTATGGGCGAGTCCAGTCCGCGCGGGATATTCACGATATCCACCAGTTCCTTGATCTTGTCGAAGTGATGCCACTGCTCCGCCTGCTTGGCTATGTCGCCGCCGGTCACGAGGAAGAACCTCATACCGGGATTCTCTTCAATAAAATGTTCGATCGTCCGGAGGGTCCTGCTCTCGCCGCCCAGCCGCCCCTCCACGTCCTTCACGGTCACCGGGAGGTTGAGCTTTGACAGGGCGAGCTTCGTCATGGCAAGCCTGGCGTCGAACGGGGCAAGCTGTTTGCCGAACGGATGGATGAAGCACGGGACGACCCAGACCTCGTCGGCGATCCCCTTCATGAAGAGCCACCTGACGATTTCGGAGTGCCCCTTATGCGGGGGGTTGAAGGAACCGCCGAATATCGCGACGCGCCTGCGCATTCCCCTAGTGTCCACGGCATATCCTCCTTGCAAAAACTTCCGCGAAAATTAATATACGAGCCGCCGATGAAACTCAACCGAGTTCTCATAGTCACAAAGCCCAGGGGCGAGCAACGAAAGCGCGGCCCTGTCGCCGGATCCCGCGCGATCGAGACGGAGCGCGCGAAGGCGCTCGCCCGCATCGAACGCAAGCTCCGCAGCATGGGCATAACGTACACGACCGTCACGCGCTTTGCGATTCCGGCGACGCGCAGCTTTGACCTCATCATATCGTTCGGCGGCGACGGGACGTTTCTCGCTGCCGCGCACAAGGCAGGCTGCGTGCCGATCCTTGGCGTCAACGCCGCGCCCGACCATTCCGTTGGCTTCTACTGCGCCGCCGCCCCGGATACCTTCGACCGGGTGCTCGCGCGAATCATCTCCGACAAGATGAAGCTGAGGGAAGCGCCGATGATCGAGGCCCGGATAGACGGCAGGAGGCTCCCCTGCCCTGCGCTCAACGACGTGCTCTTCGCAGGCTCATCTCCCGCCGAGACGGTGCGCTATCGCATCTCTGCGAACGAAAGGTCGGAGGAGCAGAAGAGCTCCGGCGTCTGGATAGCCTCGGGTCCCGGCTCCACCGCTGCGATAAAGTCCGCTGGCGGAAGGCCGATGCCCATGTTCTCGCAGAGGCTTCAGTTCCTGGTGAGGGAGCCCTGTCCCAGGCCGGGCTCCAGATACCGCATGACCCGCGGGGTGATCGCACAGAGACGCGCGATCAAGATCGAATCGCACATGCGGACCGCCAAGGCCTACATCGACGGGCACTGGCACGCGTGCGCGGTGAAGCAAGGCTCGACCATCTCCTGCCGCATATCGAAGAAGAGGCTCAAGATATTCATCTGACCGATTCGTCCTTCAAGAACCTTCGGGGCCTGCCGGCATGAGTTCGCGCGGGATGGTCTGCACGCCCTCCACCTCCGGCAGGACGGCGTCCGGGCTGCGAGCTGCGCCCAGTTCCTTGAGGGTGCGCGCGCCGGGGATGACGCGGCTCTCCCAGGAGCCCACCGCGCTGTTGTAGCTTTTGATCGCACCCTCCAGCCCCTTGCCCACCCCGCTCAAGTGTCTGGCGAAGGTGCTGCAGCGCTCGAAGAGGTCCTTGCCCGCATCCGAGATCTTCATCGCGTTTTCCGTGAGCTGCTCCTGCTGCCAGCTCATGGCCACCGAGCGGAGCATGACTATGAGCGTGGTGGGGGTTGCCAGCACCACGCGGCTCTGCATGCCGTCCTCGATGAGCTCGCGATCCAGTTCGAGCGCAGCCGAGAAAAACGACTCGCCCGGGAGGAAGAGGACGACGAAGTCGGGCGCAGGGTCGAACTGGGCCCAGTAGTTCTTCTGGCCCAGGAGCCTCATGTGCTCGCGCACCGCCCGCGCGTGTCCTGCCAGAGCGGCCTGTCGGACATCCTCGCCCGTCGCCTCGATCGCCTTCATATAATCCGTGAGGGGGACCTTGGCGTCCACCACCACCGAGCGGCCGTGCGGCAGGCGGACGACCAGGTCGGGCCGCTGCCTCGATTCGGAGCCGCCGACCGAGCGCTGTGTGTCGAAGTCGCAGTGTTTGGAGAGACCCGCCACCTCGACCACGCGCTCCAGCGTCACCTCGCCCCATTTTCCTCGGGCGGTCGGAGACTTGAGCGCCGAGACGAGAGAACCGGTCTCGCGCGTGAGCGCGCTCTGGCCCTGCTTCAATATGTCGAGCATGCTGGAGAGCCCGCCGTAAGCCTTCTCGCGTTTGACCTCGATATCGGAGATGGCGCGCTGGTAGCGCTCCAACGCCTCGCGCAGGGGCTTCACGTGCTCGCCGATCTTAGGCTCCGCCTGTTTGATGAACTCGTCGCGCGCCTCTTTCAGGACCTCGGAGGATATTCCCCTGAAGGTCATCTGAAGGTTGGCCACCGCCTTCTCCTGCTCCTCGCGCGCGCGCTGGGAATCGGAGAGCCGCTCCTCGAGCAACTGCCTCCTGGCGCGCCAAGAGGACCACAGGATCGCGAGCGCGGCCAGCCCGATGGCGAGGCCTATCATGAATGGGAGGATGTAGGACATGCGGGCAATCTAGGCCAGGGGGAGTTTACTTATCAAGAGGAATGTATTGCCGGGCCAAGCTAGATGATCTTGCTCAAAGCGCTGTGGTGACTGTTGAGACTCGTCAGGGTCGAGGTCATATAGGATGCGCCGGGCAGATCTCCGATCCCATCCATCAATTCTTTTGATTTCTTCTGATACTCCCTCGCCTTGGCGCTCTGACCCCTATTATGACATTCCGCAGCCATATTATAATAATGTCTGGCAGCCGCGATTTTCACATAAGCGCTGTCAGGCGCCAATCTCAGGGCCTCAGCGTAGAGGGCATCGGCTTTCTTACCCTTTTCCTCCAGCCCCTTGTTGCACAACAGCCCTGCGACATGCTCCGGGAGTTCGACGACTACGCTCTTCCCATATGGCCTGCTGACCAGAGAAGCTCCGCTGGCGGCGATCGGGGCCCCGATGTCGTAGAATTTTCTCCTGCCGCCGATCTCCGCCGTCAGACAGACATGATCCTCGTTGCTATAATCGAAGATCTGCGCGAATTTGACATCGACGTCGCTGAGATTGATCTTCTCATCCTTCAGATTTTCCTTCGCCCTCACGACGAGCGCATAGAGGAGATTCGTCCGCTCCGTGCACTCCCCCTTCTTGTTCTCGCAGGCCTTGCCGAGAGAGAGCTCTTCCCTCTTCGTGTCGACCTTCCAGCCCTTCGTGCGCTCGTACGCCCACTCGGCGACCCCTATCAACACCTGATGCTTGTACACCTCGTCGACATTCAGGTTGGGTTGTCTTTCGACGAGTCTCCTTGAATTGACCTGTGCAGTCCGTACGATATTCGCAAGCTCGGCGTCGAACTCTCTCTTCACCGATGCAGGCAGGACAAAATCCACCTCGTGACCGGCGTAGCTGTAGGCTGAGGTGAGTATCTCATCGGTCGGGATTTCCCCTTTTTTTACCTCGGTCGCGGCCGGGGTTGCGGGCGCACCTGTGGGTGCAACTTTAGGAGCGCCCTGCTTGTCAAAGGGACCTCCTGCCCGATTTATCCTGGGCCGCCGCTTTTTCCCGCGCTTCTCTGAGTATCTTCTCCCCCTGCGTCTCAGGTTTTGCCTGAGGGGCCGGAGCAGACAGATCGCCGGTTTCATCATTGCCCAAAGCAGCCCAACCAGATGTAGCTGCCGGCGCAGTTGCCGGCGCCGGGGCTGCAGGGGCCGGGACAGGCGCGGGCGCCGGGGCAGCGGGCTTAGGCGCAGCCGCTGTGGTTGCAGGCTGTGATTGGGGGATCTCGCCCTCTACCTCGGCAATTCGCCCATCAAGTCTCTTCTCAAAATCAGCATCCTGCTTGGGATATTGTTTAGCCTTATTCAAGTAAACAAGCGCCTCTTCCTTGTCCCCCTGCTCGTACTTGCACTCTGCTATACTCCTGAGGGTAGTGTAGTGGGGTTTGACGTCGTAGCATTCCTGAAATTTTGCCTCTGCCTCAACATATTTTCCAGCCTCGTATAATGCCTTGCCTTCAGTATAAAGCGCGCGGGCCTTGGACCCTGCATCATCTTTGGGAGTTTCTGCAGTCGGCGCTGCGGCCGCCGGAGCTGAAGCGACTTTCTGCCGCGCAGCTGTGAGCTCCCTCTGCCAGGCAAACATCCCCTGTTCTGCACCCGACTCCGGGATGACCGGCTTGTCCATGGGTATGCCTGCCGGGGCTGTGCCGGACTGCGGCTTCGGCGCTGCTGCAGGTGTCGGTAGCTGAGCAGCGGACTTGGACTCTTCCGCAGCCGGTTTCGGCTCTACATCCGGCTTTTGTGCAGGTGCAGGGGCTGCCGAATCTGCTGCGACTGTTTCCGCTGTAGCTGCCGGCGCTGCCTTGTCGAGCGCCTGCTGTAGCTGGCCGAGCGGCCTGTCCTCGCTGAGGCTCAGCTTCTTTCCGTTGAGATAGACGTCCACACCCTGCGGCAGGTCCTTGAGGATAGCGTTGATCTTCTTCTGCTGATCCGCCTCGACCGGATCAAAGCCCATGGCGTCGCGCACCGTTTTGCAGTCCTCGGCTTTACAGTCGATGTCTATGCGCGAGCCGTCTGCGGAAACCATGGTCAGCTTCCCTTTGCCCGTCTCGTCCATCGCCTCAGTCAAAGCCTTGTTCACTCGAGCCACGCGCTCTGCCGTCGCCTTGGGATCGCTCTCCTGGATCGCGGCCTGCCTGACCCTCATCTCCTTTGCGCCGCCCTTGATCGAATCCATATACGCGGGGAGGTCGTCCACGCGAGAGGGATCAACAGGCACCTTCGCATCGTTGAAGTAGAGCCTGCCTGCAACGAGCTTGGGCTGCTTTTCCATCTCCACGAATTTATCGCCATCCTTCACGTACCACTTGCCGTCGTTGCCGCGATAGACGTTCGCGTTGTCGGTCTTTATCGCATCCGCGGTCTCGCCGCTTGAATCCTTGATCTTGAAGTTGTCGTAGAGCGACGCGTGTTTGGTCTTTTCGTCCACAGCGCCTGCAACCGTGCGATCGTCTCCCTCTTCCTGTCCCAGCTCGATCCAGTCGCTCCTGCCGCCGACTTCGATCTCCTTGTCGCCGCCCTTCACGCCGAGGCCGTCTATCTTGCCGCTCACACCCTTGCGGCTCGCCTCCTTGAACCATCCACCCTGTCCGCTCTTGGGGTCCTCGACCCAGAAGATCTTCTGGCCTTCGCTGAGCCCGTGCCGGCTCGCATCGCCGCTCACTGTGTAGGCCTTGACGTTCCCCGGGAGCTTCTTGCCGGATGCGCGCTCGAGCTTGAACCCTTCCTTGTCCTGGCCTGCCACGTCGTCCACGAGTCTCGCGCGCTCGGGCGTGCCGTCTATCCCTTCGATCTCCTCAGCGTACCACTCGCCCAGCTTGCGGCCGTAGTCCGCCTTCTTCTGGTCCGCAGTGGCGCCGACCACGACGCCGTTCTCGTCCACCTCTTCCTTCAGATCCTTGGTCGGGAGTTTGTTCAGTATATCGCGGAACTCATCGTCCGCATCGGTGTCGTTGGCCTCGGCCCTCTTCTCGGCAGCCGCCTTTGCGTCGTCCACAATCCTCTTCCACTCAGAAGGCTCGTAGCCCTCGGGCGCCTTCTCCTGCGCGGCCTTCACCACCTCGTCCAGCTTCTCTGCGCCGGTCGCCTCGCCTCCGCCGATGTTGGCGGTGACGTTTACGCCTCCTCCTGCCGGAGCGCTGCCTGCGCCGGTTATCTCACCTCCGCCGGTCACAATCGCCTGACCGAACACAGGGGCGCCGACGTAGACGTTCACGCCATGCACAGGCGCTGCCAGCGCGTTCTGCATCCCCGGGTATTGCATGCCTGGCTTACCGAAGAGGCTGTTCTGGCCATAGTTCTGGGCCGGCCGACCCAGCAGCACATTCAGTTGATTGGAGAACGTGGCGAACATCTCCCTGGAGCTCGTGCCGCCGAGGCCCAGATACCTGGCCCTGGCCTCGCTCGCATCGAACGCCGCATTCTCCGGATTGAGCGCATCCGCGCTGGAATCGGCATCATTGAGATCCGTGTTCCAATCTCCGAGACGGCTCTCGTTGCCCAGATTATTCAGATATCTGGCTATCGTATAGTCGCTAACCACTGATCATTCCCTCCCCATAAACAGACCCCGTGAACTTCCCAACCTCTATGTCTATGTCTCCGATTATGCGCCTTGAGAGCGGAGTGTTCTCGAAAGCGCTCTTGATCTCTGCGTCCAGACTCCTGTCGAGCATCTCTATTTCGCTCAGCTTCTTGAGCACGTGCCTCTCCAGCAGCTGGTGTTTTGCCTTGTACGTCTCAGGTCCCACCTTCTCCGAGTCGAACTCGCTGTAGACCGCGAAGGCGGGATCAGACTCAGGGAGCTCCGGGGAATCGAGCTTCGCGGACCTGGTGAGGTCGATGGCGTACTTCGACTCGCCCTCTGTGCCTGCCTCGCTGTCCGCCTCCCCTGACGAGCCGCCGAGCAATGCGCCGAGCTCGCGGCCGGTGCTCCTGGATTTGCTGCCCACTGCAAAGGTGCTCGAGTTGCGATCCTTCGGCGCACCCTCGTCCTCGATGCCGTCTTCGGATTCCCAGTCTTTTGGGCCGTCCACGACCGCCGGCTTCTCGATGCGCACGCCGGCGAGCATGCCTGCGTCCCCCTTAACGAGTCCCAACCTCTGCGCCTGCGCAGGATCCTGCGCCTTGTTCACGTCAGCGGCCTTGCCTGGATCCCGAGTCCCAGCCCTGTCCTCTGGCCTTGCCCTCGAGGCGTCATGTGTCTTGGAAGCGGGTGTGGCCTTCGGCTGCGCCTTAAGTTGAGCGGCCTGCGCCGCCACCATCGCCTGCCTGGGCTCCGGCTGGTTCTGTACAAAGGCGTCCTGCGCCTGCGTGACGTTGACCACAGGCTGTTTTATCGCGACATCCGCGCCCTTGTTCACCACAGCGGAACCGGTGAGCTGGTTCAAGCCGCGGGCCTGGTCCTTTGCTTGTACGTATTCCCTGGCCGCGTCCCTGGCAGCCTGTTTGTCCGCCACCTGCTGGGCCACGGCCGGCTTCTGCGCCTGGACCGCATGCTCTGTTGATGCAGCCGGTTTATCGGTGTTGACCTGGGGCTTATCCTGGACAGGTCGCGCCTGCTCGACCTGCTTATTGGCTATTTCGCGCGCAGAGTTGCCCTGGTTGCGGATGGCGTCGGAATATTCCTTGCCCCCGGCCTTTGCCTTTTGCCAACCCTCTGCAAAATGTTCGCCTACCCTTGCCATCTAAGGACTCCTCTCACCACCTTGAGTCGAACTGCTTTAAAGTTAACAACCTGAAATCCCTATACTTTGTAACATCCAGGCCCTGAGACAGGGCCCTACTCGCCAGTATATAATGCAAGAGGGAGGCCAAATCGGCCTCCCCCTCCATGTTGATGGGCAATATTCTAACTATATGATTTTATGGAGGATATTAAGCAGATGCAAAGGGGTTGCGGATTTTACTCCCCGCCTGGCAAGGATTTACAGGATTAAAATGGGGTTTGGGGTCACCAGTAAAAGTTCGACCTCAGAAGGCGAGGCCATCGCTGGCAGGCTTCTTTCCGCCCGTCTTTTTCGTTTTTCCTGATCCGCTTGTGGACTTGCCCCCACCGGATTTTGCGACTTTTCGTTTTGACGCAGCGCCTTCCTGCCCTGCAGCGGTTGGATCATCCTGCGGCTTCGGTTTAGGCAATTCGTGCGGAAAGCCAGCCAGCACCAGACCGAACTCGGTCTGCTCTTTTAGCTCATTCTCGATCTCTCTGACGGTGATTTTGACGGAATTTGCCCCAGGGTTTTCCTGCGCCTTTTTCTGCGCCACGACTATGCTGCCTGCCTTGTACATCTGCTGAGCCTCGGGCTTGAGAGAACTGAACCACAAAAACTTGCCCATGGCGGACAGCGCATCCGACTCATTTACAAAGGGAGAATCCTTGGGCCAGTTGACCCGGACAGTGATCTCATTCTCATGGGAAGACTCGGCGTCATCATTGACCTCTTCTGTTTCCGCATCCTCAGCCACACCTGCATCCGGCTTCACTTCCGGCTGATCGCCCTCCGGCTTCTTTGCCGCAGGGTCTGCTTCCGGCTTGTCCGCTGCCAGCACATCTTCTGAATCTTCGGAGATCCATTCGCTTATGGAACCGAAATTATAACCGAGTATTGTGCCGATGATCATACCCGGGATTCCGAGAATAAAAAAACCCGCTCCCAGACCCAAATTTGTATTTTGCAGATTATCGAGGAGCTCCTGATCCTCGCTGTCCTCGGCCGATACCTGCGAACCATCCCCTGATACAGCCGCGTCCGCGGCCTTTTTTATCTCTTCGGCGGACATCCCGGGTTTTATTACAGGGGTTCCCTTGAACTTCTCGGCTGACTTCGGGACAGACGGTCCTTTGGGGCTGTCGGGGCTTAGCGAAGCGCTCTTTTCATCCGCGCAGAAGAAACCGATTTCACCCTCTTTTGTCGCAAAGGTCTGGCACTTCTCGGGGTCTGGGTTTTCAGTGCCCGATACAAAACACCCATTAGTGCCATCGAGAGGTTTGCAATTCTTTACCTGTCCTCCACCCATCTCCACACTCCTTTAAACAGGGGATAGATATCTCCCATATATATTTTCGGCAGGAGCCACAGACAAGTTGCTCATAATGACCGAAAATTACTGCCACACAAAAATACTCATAGTTAACAATACGTTAAAACCTAATCCATTAAGACTTACTGTATCACATTAAACATGCAAGTCAGCATAGCGTTATATAAAGATTTTCCGCATTTTTGAGTTCCTCCTATGGAAGGAGCCGAGCTGCGATCCTGCGATGTAGGCGGCAGCCGATCTTGCGCATGGGGGGCCTCTTCTCAGGACCGGGGAACCTGGCCCTGAACCTCTCCAGCCGCTTGAGCGAGGAGGTCAAGGTGGCCATGTCTATCCAGCCCTCTGACACCGCCCGCCTGATGCCCTCCAACGTTGCGCGCTGTTCGTCCGGCCTGTGGCAGACGAGGACCATGTCCGCGCCGGCAGCGATCGATCTCCAACCGGCCTCATACGGCGAGCACTTGTCGGAGATCCCCTTCATGATCAGATCGTCGGTGAAGACGAGCCCGTCGAAGCCCAGCCCCTTGCGCAGGATGTCGGTCATCACAGGTTTGGAGACAGAAGTAGGGGCATCGCGGTCCAGGTTTGGTGCGGATATGTGCGCGACCATGACCGAGGCCACACCCGCCTCGATGGCTGCCTTGAAGGGGAGGAATTCGCAGGCATCGAACCTGGCCCTGTTGTGTGGAAGGACCGGCAGCCCGAGGTGCGAATCCACGTCAGTGTCTCCGTGCCCAGGAAAATGCTTTGCGCACGCGGCGACCCCCTCGGACTGCATCCCCCTGATGAAAGCCGCGGCCAGCGTCGCCACCTGTGCCGCATCGCGGGAGATGGCGCGGTCTCCTATCACTGGGTTTGCGGGGTTCGTGAGCACGTCCACGACCGGGGCGAAGTCGATGTCCACGCCCACGGCCGCAAGCTCGCGCCCGAGCATCGCACCCAGCTCCCCGGCAAGCTCCTCGCCCCCCTCGCCCGCCCTGCCGAGCGCGGCCATCGGGGGGACCTTCGTGAACGGCTTCCCGAACCGCGCAACCCTCCCCCCCTCCTGGTCCACGCCTATGATGAGCGGGACGTCGGAGGCTGCTCTGAGGTCTGCTATGAAACGCGCGACCTGTTTCGGCGACTCGTAGTTGCGCGAAAAGAGGATCACGCCCCCGGCGCCGGTCTCCTTGAGGAAGAGGCGGTGAAGGGATGTGAGTTTCTTCCCCTCCACGCCCACCATCAGCATCTGTCCAACTGTTGTCATATCGTCACCTTTGTCAGCGCCCCCTGGGCGCAAGCATGTCGCGCAGTCCGTCTCCCAAGAGATTGAAACCGAGCACGACGAGCATTATGGCGATGCCCGGGATTATTGATAGATGAGGAGCCACGAGCAGGAATTGCGTCCCTTGATCGATCATCCCTCCCCAGGATGGAACGTCCACCGGCACCCCGAGCCCCAGGAACGACAGCGACGACTCGATCATTATCACGCCGGCCATGCCGAAGCTGGCATTGACCACAATGGGGCCGATCATGTTGGGCAGAAGGTGCCTGACGAGGATCCTCGGCGTGCGCACGCCGATGGAGCGGCCCGCCTGCACGAACTCTCGCTCTTTGAGCGAGAGGGTCTGACCGCGCGTGAGCCTGGCGAATGTCACCCAGCCCCTGATGCAGAGGATGATGACGACGTTGACGACCGAAGGCCCAAGGAACGCGGCGACCGCTATCGCGAAGAGGAAACCCGGAAACGCAAGGAAGACGTCGCACACGAACGAGAACGCCCTGTCCACGACGCCGCCGCACCAGCCCGCCACGATCCCCATGAGCGAGCCTATGATCAGCGTGATCCCGACCACGCCCACGCTTATGCCGAGCGAGACACGCGCGCCCATGATCATGCGCGAGAGCATGTCGCGGCCGTCCGCGTCGTTGCCCAGCCAGTGCTGCCGGGATGGGCCGGCGAACGCCAGATCGAGGTTGTACGCGCCGGGATCCTGCGGAGCGAGATGCGGGGCGAAGATCGCCACGAGCACGAGGATCGCCACGATTATGAGGCCCGCCTTTGCGGTCACGCTCTTCACAGTTTCACCCTCGGGTCCGCGACCCTGTAGAGACAGTCTGTTACGAGGTTGACGACCACATACGCGAACGAGATCGCAAGTATGCAGCCCTGGACGACCGGATAGTCGCGCCTCGCGATGGACTCCATGAGCAGGGAGCCCAGCCCCGGCCAGCTGAAGATCTTCTCGGCGATGATAGCGCCTGCGAGCAGGGCGCCGACTTGGAGCCCCACGATCGTGATCACCGGGTTGATCGCGTTCCGGAGCGCGTGTTTGAATATCACGCTGTTCTCCGAAAGCCCCTTGGAGCGGGCGGTGGTCACGTACTCCCTCTTTATCTCCTCTATCATGGAGGAGCGCGTGAGCCTCGCTATCATCGCCGCCAGCGCGGCACCCAGGGTTATCGCCGGAAGTATGAGCGAGTGCGGCGAGTCGCGGCCGGAGATCGGCAGCCACCCAAGCTCCACGCTGAAGAGGAGGATCAGGACAGGGCCGAGCCAGAAGCTGGGCACGGAGATGCCGATGAGGGAGGCGGTCATCGTGAGCTGGTCCCAGACCGACCCCTTGCGCACGGCCGCGAAGACCCCCGCGGGTATGGCCGCGGCCACTGCGACGAGCATCGCGCATAGCGCAAGCCAGAAGGTGGCCGACCAGCGCTCGCCTATGAGTTCGGTCACCGGCCTCTTGTCGAAGATCGATCGGCCCCAGTTCCCGGTCACCAGCCCGCCCAAGAATTTCACGTATTGCTCGGCCACCGGCCGATCGAGGCCCATCTCGCGCGCGAGCTCAACCCGGTCCGCGGCTATCGCCTGCTCGCCGAGTATGAGATCCACAGGATCGCCCGGAATCGCGTGTATCAGGAAGAAGACGATCGTGGACACGGCCAGAAGGACCGGGATCGCGGTGAAAAGCCGTTTGATCACATAGTTGAACATGTTACGGTTTTTTGATCTTTGCAAACACGCTGTACGACGCGTCGGGCCTCACGGAGACGCCTTCAAGCCCCTCCCTGTAGATAACATAATTCGTCTCGTACCACAGCGGAATAAACGGAAGGTCGCGGAAGAGGATCTGTTGCACCCGGCCGTATATCCGCTTCCGCTCATCCTCCGAGAGCGCGGCGCGGCCCTCCGCCACGAGCAGGTCCACCTCCGGATTCGAATAGCGCCCGCGGTTGTATCCTTCGGGCGGCGTCATGTCGGAGCGGCAGACGTTGTAGAATATGTCCGGCTCCGTGACGCCGACCCACGAGAGCGTGTATGCTTGGAAGTTGCCCTTCTTGATATCGCGATAGAACGTGCCCCACTCGAACGGCACCACGCGCACGCCTATCCCGACCCGGCCGAGCTGATGTGCGATCATCCGGGCGATGTCTATGCGCTCCTTCACGGTGGAGGTCTTGAGCGTCAGATTGAATCGCATCGCGGGCCCCGCGCCGTCAGGATCGGGCAGCCCCGCGGCATCGAGCATCGCGCGCGCCTTGGCAGGATCGTAGGGATACTGGCCGAGGGATTCGTCATAGGCCCAGTTCTCGGGGGATATGATGGAGTTGGCGGGCCGGGCCATCCCCCTGAAGCGATGGCCGATGATGGCCTCGCGGTCTATGGCATAGGCCACGGCCCGGCGGACCTCGGCCTTGGCGAGCAGGGGGTCGGCGAGGTTGAGACCCACATACGCCACCACGATGCCGACGTCCTCTTTCATCGAGAGCCCGGGCTCCCTCTTGAGCATGGCCTTGATCAGGAGCCTGGGCACCGCGTTCTGCACGAGGTCGACATCTCCCTTGAGGAGCTTGAGCACCCTTATGTTGTCGTCCTGAATGATGTGAAAGTTGAGCCTCGGGATATTCGGCCTCTCGCCGAAATACGAATCGTTCGCAGCGAGCTCCACGACCTTGTCGGGCACAAAGCGCAGGAGTCTGTAAGGCCCTGCACAGAGCGGCGCCCTCCCGAAATCCTCCCCTGCCGCGACGGCCGCCTTCTCGGAGACGATGCCGCGCGTGAGCATGTTGAGAAATGGCGCGTAGACCTCCGAGAGCTCGATGCGAACCGTGAGCCCGTCCTCCGCTTCTATGCGCGAGATCCTCTGGAACGCGGCCTTGAACGGGGAGGCGATCCGGCCCTCGATGATGGACTTGAAGGTGAAGACAACGTCCTTCGCTGCAAGCGCCGAGCCGTCGCTGAATTTCACGCCCGGCCTTATGCGTATGCGGTAGGAACTCGCCGAAAGCTGCTCATACGACTCCGCTATGAGCGGGATCGGCTCCAGGAAATCGTCGAGGCCGAAGAGCCCATCGCAGATGAGGGAGCTGATCTTGGAGCCCTCGGCGTCCGTTGCGAGCCTGGGGTCGAGGGTTGCCGGGCCGGCCGGTATGGCGACCTCGAGCGCGTCTTCAGGGGTCGCCGCGGCCCTGTGACAGGCGCTGCCCGCAAACAGGGACAGCAGCGCGATCGCAAAGGCAGGCAGCGCGCTCATCCGCATTTTCATGATTATCACGCTTGCCCCTCTAGCCCATTTGCATTAATAATAGAGGTTGAATTGGACTCCAGGCTCAAAACCTACGAATAATCGGGGTTTATGTCAAACGCGCGCAAACGGATAATCCTGTCGACAGCCCTCATCTTCGCGTTGGCCGCACCCTTTTCCGCGTCGGCCCAGATGGACCTGTCGAGGGAGATGGCAAACCCGGGTTTCAACCCGGAGCGCACATCCATCGTGGTCGCGGACGTCTCCACCGGAAAGATCATCGCCTCGCACAGGCCGGACCTGGCTCTCAACCCGGCCTCCTGCTCCAAGATCGTAACTTCGATCACGGCCCTGGAGCTTCTGGGTCCTGACTATCGCTTCAGGACGATTTTCGCCGCCGACGCCCCCGCGCAGGCCGGCGCGATCGGCACGCTCTACGTCAGGGGCGAGGGCGACCCATCGCTCATCAACGAGGAGATAGCCAAGATCGCGATCAACCTGCGCGAGAACGGACTGCGCAGGATCACGGGCGGGATAGTCATCGACAATTCGTACTTCAACTCCTTCGATTTCCCGCGCAAGGGCGGCGACGACGGCCGGGCGTTCACGGCAAAGATCTCCGCGGTCGCGGTAAATTTCAACAGCATCGGCGTCACGGTGGCACCGGGGAGGAGCGGAGGCAGCGCGTCAGTGAAGCTGGAGCCCCCGCTCGAAGACTACAGGGTGATCAACAAGGTCATCACCAGCGGCAAGACGCGCATCTATATCAAGACGAGCACAGGCGGCGAGGGCATGTCCGTCACTGTGAGCGGCAGCATCTCTCCCCGCGCAGGGCCCTCCACCTACTGGCGCTCCGTCGAAGATCCGGTCGGATATGCGGGCGCGGTCATCGCACACCACTTCAGGGAAGCAGGCATCGAGGTAACCGGCCCCATACGCAGCGGCGGCATGCCCGCCTCCGCTTCGATCGTAGCGGAGCAGCTCTCCAGGCCGCTTGCCGAGATCGTCTACGACATGAACAAGCTCTCCACCAACTTCGTGGCGGAGCAGATCACAAAGCACCTCGGCGCGAAGCGCATGGGCGCCCCCGGCTCCACGGAAAAGGGCGTGGCAGCGATGGAAGAACACCTGGCGACCCTCGGCGTGCCGAGGGGATCGGCCATGTTCGAGAACGGCTCCGGACTCTCGGCCGTGAGCCGCATATCCGCGCAGCAGCTCGTGCAGGTGCTGGTCTCCGCGTATCAGAACCGCAAGCTGCGGGGGGATTTCATCAACTCGCTCTCGGTCCTGGGCGTCGACGGCACGATGAAGAACTGGGGGAGGATCGCGCCGGACCTGGTGGGAAGCGTGTACGCCAAGACCGGCACGCTCGACGGCGTGAGCACGCTCGCGGGTTACGTCCCCATGAGCGACAACAGACTGGCCGCCTTCGCGATACTCGCGAACGGCCTGCCGAAGGGCGCATGGGCGGCAAAGGAAGCTGAGCTTGCCGTGCTCAAGACGATAGCGGGGATATCGAAATGATGGAAACTCGCGAACGCAAGATCATGGACGGCCTTCTCATACTTTGCATCACCGCGGGCTTCGCATGCTTCGCGCTGATCGTCCTTCCCCAGCAGATAAGCAAGGCAGGAAGCGCCCCCATGCTTTCGGCAAGACACACAAGCATCTCCTCGATAATCGAGCTCTCCCGCCCTGCCGACAAGGCCGGCTCGCCGATCAAAACAGAGGGGATCATAGCGCGCTTCGTGCCGGATGCCGAGCCTCTGGACCCGTTTGCGACGGGAACCGCGGGCGTCCCGACTCCGCCCTCTGACGACGAGTTCGCCGCGGCCGGGGGCGCAGGCGCTGCGGTCGACGACGGCGATCAGGAGACGACCGTGGCTTACGACCAGGCCCGCGCGAACGAAGCCATGCAGCAGGATGCGCCTGAACCGGACCTCGCCGTCGGGGATCCGTACGGCGACTCTCCCTCGCGCGAGAGGCCCTCATACGATGACAGCGGGACGAGACCCGCGGGCACGGGACGTTCCAGCCTCGTGGTCCATCCCCAGTCCAGCATCGCGCTCGGCGCGCCCTCTGCCCTGGACAGCGGCACCGGCAAGCGCAGCATGGCCTGGCTCATCCCGCCCCAGGGATTCGAGGAGGACGTCGCCTTCTGGCGCGACATTTACTCGCGCTACGACAAGGATGCCGTGGTCCTGCACCACCCGCGCTATCTCGACATAGTCTACGACGTGGTCGACCTGCGCGACATCTCGAGCAACCCCAGGCTCAACGAGATCGAACGCGAGCGCATGCGCGAGCAGAGGGTCGACGAGAGAAAGGCCGCGATCACGGGCGCGCTCGAGAAGATCGCCCAGAACCCCGAGCCTGCGGGGCTGGGCGGCGAAGAGCGCAGGATATACGACCTCCTCACGCACGTGGAGGAATCCGACAAGTACAGGCGCGCTGCCCGCGAATACGGCGTGCGCGCCCAGGTGGGCCAGGCGGACAAGTTCATCGCGGGACTCAAGTACTGCAACCGCTACCTGGGCGAGATCGAGAAGATATTCGCGGCCTACGGCCTGCCTAAGGAGCTCACGCGGCTCATATTCGTGGAGTCGATGTTCAACCCAATGGCGATGAGCTCGGCCGGCGCCTCCGGATTCTGGCAGTTCATGCGCGGCACGGGAAAGCTCTATCTCAGGATCAACGACCTTTATGACGAGCGCAACGACCCGATAGCCGCGACGCACGCAGCAGCCAAGCTCCTCTTGAACAACTACGAGGTGCTCGGGAGCTGGCCGCTGGCGATAAACGCGTACAACGCGGGCCGGGGGAGGCTCTCGCAGGCCGTGGCGCAGCTGGGGACCAGGGACATAGGAAAGATCATGCGCAACTTCTCGCACCCCTCCTACGGCTTTGCCTCGCGCAACTTTTTCCTCGAGTTCCTGGCGGCGTACGACGTGGCCGAGCACTACAACCGCTTTTTCGACAATATCAATTTCGACGAACCGCTGCGCTACGAGGAGGTCACCTTCGATTACCACGTCTCGGTGCCCGAGATAGCGAGGCTGGCGAGGATACCTCTCGACGAAATCGCGGAGCTGAACCCTCATCTCACCAACAGAGCCGTGGAGGGGGTAAGGCTCCTGCCGGCCGGCACGAAGATCCGCGTGCCCGAGAACAAGGGCGAGATCATGATCGCCCTCTCCTCGCGCTCGCCCAATAGCCGCAAGGGGCCGGTGCACCACGTGGTCCAGGACGGGGAGACTATGTCTTCCATCGCCGCGATCTACGGCATCACGCCCGTAGAGATCATGAAGCAAAATCGTATCGGCCGCTCAGTCCACCGCGGCCAGACCCTCAAGATTCCAGTGAGATAAAAAAAGGCCCCGCGGGTGCGGGGCCTTTCGTATGCGCATGCGAATCGACTACTCTACCAGGCCGAGCATCTTCAGGGCAGATGTGTAGGCCTTCTGTACAGGCTCAATAATTCTTTGCTCAGAGCATGTCCATCCCCTTATCCAACTATCCTCACACTTAACCGCCACCAGAGTGTCCCCATAGGGTGTATGTCTTTTCTGAATACCCATATAAATATATACATCGTCTCCTGTATCGATCAATCCGTTAGCGTTGTTATCATTGACAACAAAGGACCTCATTTGACCCAGGATCTTCGCGTGACCGTGGAAGAACAGCAATATAGATCGGCCCATACGCGTAAATTGGACTCTGTCAGACTCTGCATCAAGGTCATCCAACTCCGAATTATGTCCAAACTCGGCATCTAAACTGTAATAGTCGCGTCTGTAATCATCTTTATATTCATATTGGAATAGAGGATATCTATCCATAATCGATAGACGTGCGTCATCCCTAAGAAAGTCTTGCACAATTGGTTTTATTCCCTCGCCTGCGCCGATCATGATGTCCTCCTTATTTATTCAGTATTATTTCTTCAGCTCAAAGACATACCAATCATCGTCCCCCCCCCCCCGCAAAAAGTTTCGGGGTATTTTGGGGCAGGGGTTATTTAAGTTAACTATAATCAGTTGACTTTTTATTTTAAACCAAGTATATTATATAGTTGTGAAGATATCATATCAAAGCATAATCAGGCGTTTTGCGCGCCACGGCGTGCTGCACCGGGAGGCTGTAAAAAACGACCTCGCGGCATTGAATCAGCTCATCCACCAGGGCTTTGTCCGGAAGGCGTACAAGAGCGGCCGACTCTTCTACGAACTCACCGAAAAGGCGTTGCCTCTCCTGGAGCGCCAGCGCATAAAGCTCCTCGAGGATGCGCGAATGCACTCGCTAATCGATGGGCAATCCGCTTTTTTCCGCGCCCTTCTCGAGGACGTGAGGTTTCTGGATGAAGCGAGCCCTGAGGCGGAGGATTTCATCTTTCTCGGTGACTGGCAGCTAAATCGACCGGTCGTCTCATCGCAACTTGAGCTCGCCAAGCTGCGCTTTTATCGCGATCGCGTCCCAAGGCGCACCAGGAAGGCGGCATGAAAAAGACAGGGCGTAAGAGTGCAGCAACGCGCGAAGACCTGCTCAGGATATTTGGACAGCTCGACGACCTGTTGGCAAAACGGAAAAAGAAGATCTCCGTCACGGCGATCGGTGGGGTCTCGATCATCCTCCAGGGTATTCGCGACCGTTCGACCGCAGACATCGACATCGCCAACGTTGGAGATGCGGTCGCGTTTCAGGAGGCCTGTGTCGGTCAAGGTATTCCGGTCGACATCGTCACCGTGACTTCCACCGTGGACTTCGCGCACGCCCCAAAGGTGGTCCTCTTTCGCGGCAAGGCGCTGGAGGTGAATTCGATAACAGCCGAGGACCTGATCAAACTCAAGCTCGAGAGGTTCTACAAACAGGACCCGGAAGACATCTATGCGATAATCGAAAAGACTGCGCTGCCGTACGAACGATACAAGGCCATAGTCTCTGACATGATCCCGGACTTCATCGGCAACCCACGCGTGTTTCTCCTCTCTGCGATGATCGTCGTCGAGACGATCTATCCTGAAAACAAGGCGGACTTTGAGAAACTGCTGAGGTCCCATTGAAGGGCAGGCGCAGGAGTGTTTGCCGAGCGGCGTCAGGCAGCAGGGCTTCCGGGCCCTTGCCTGAAGTCGCCTTAAGGCGCGCTTACGAGACGAGCGTATTCAGAAGTCAAAAAGCCGATTGGCGTCGCGGCTTGAAGGCTGACGCGAGGAAGACATTCAAGCCGCATGACGCTAACGGCCTTTTGACGATGAATAGCGAGCGACGTGCGCCAGCGACGAAGGAAGGGCACGGAAGCCCTGCTACGGAAATGAGGGTTGCACGAGTCAATTCAACATGTTAGCAAGCTGCGAAATGAAGCGGACCCTCAAGATATCGGCCTTCATCATCCTGGCGGCGTTTCTCGTCGTCGGGTGCGCGCGCACGCCCCAACCCAAGACCAGCGCCAAGCTCATAAAAAAATACTTCAAGAAGTACGGAAAGAAATATCCCACCACCATCTACGGCCAGAACCGGGTGAAGGAAGTGGAGATCACAGGCCAGGAGGAGATCCACAGGCACCTGGTCGCGCTCAATTCGTTCCTCACCCTCCAGAACGGAGAGGTCCAGCGTATTCACGTCACCCTGGAGAAGGGCCCGTTCGGCTGGAAGTTCGTCTCGTGGGAGCTGGCAGCTCAGTCAGCAGGGGCTGCAGAGGCCTCGTCGGAATAACAAGAGACATCTAGAGAATCACCGTCCGTGGTCAGGCTGATCGCGCCGTGCCAGTCTGTGCGAAAGACCCTCGCCCCTGTCCGCTCGATGCGCGCAAGCGCGTCCTTGTGTGGAAAACCGTACGGATTGCCAACGCCCGCGGAGATGACCGCTATCTCAGGACTGACCGCGCGCAGGAACTCCTCGGAAGAAGCATCGTTGCTCCCGTGGTGCCCCACCTTGAGCACGTCCGAGTCGAGGTCGATCCCGGAGGAGATGAGCGATGTCTCGCCCTCCTTCGTTAGATCGCCGGTGAAGAGGAAGGAGCGCGCCCTCAGGGATATGCGCACGATGAGCGATGTGTCGTTGATGTCCTCGGCAGCAAGATCTTTGGGCAAGGAGATCTCGAGCGTTGCCCCTTCTATCTCCTCTCTCAGACCGTGTTCTCCGACCGCGACCATGGGCACGCCGGCAGCGCGCGCAGCAGCGACGAGCACATCCCAGTCTCCGGCCTCCTTCTCCGGCGCAGCGAGCCCGTTGGTCCAGAGGAGCCTCGGCCCGAAATCTTTAAGCAGAGAGACGATCCCGGCATAGTGATCGTAGTGCGGGTGAGTGAGCAGCACACGGTCGATCCTGCGCACGCCCATGGCAAGGAGCGCCGGCGCGAGCACCTCCTTACCCACGTCGATGCTCGATCCCTTGATACCGCCGGCATCGATCAGCAGGTTCTCGCCGCCAGGGAAGCGCACGAGCGCCGAATCCCCTTGGCCCACGTCGAAGTAAATCACCCTGAGCCTCTGATCAAACGCGGGCAGCGCCCTGTAATATATAACATCCGTGAACATGGCGATCATCAGCGAAGATACCATGATCTTTTTATACGGCAATCTCTTCCACGCCGCAACGCAGGCCAGGGCCGCGTACGCCATCGCCACCTCGGCGATCGACGGCGCCCACCTGCCGATCAGGGGCTCACCTGCGCTGGAGGCGAAGGAGGCGCTCTTCACCAGGACAGCGGCCACGGAGCCCGCCGCGGACCATAGCCATGCCGCTGAATCGGGCGAGAGCGCCGCCACTGCCGTAGCGACAAGGACCAGCGGCTGCAGCAGGAACCCGGTAAGCGGCACTGCGATCATGTTGGCGAAAATCCCGACAGCGGTGAACATTTTGAAGTGATATCCGACTGCCGGGGCCGTGGCCAACGTCGCAGCGAAGGAGACCGTCGCCGTGGCTGTGATCCAATACAGGATTCGCCTTCGCACGCCCGGCGCCTCGCCGCTCCCGCGAATCCACCTCATCATCGGCACCGCGATCGTCGCTATGCCGAGTACTGCGAAGATAGAGAGCTGGAACGACACCGAGAGGGTTGACTCGGGAAGGATCGCCACGATCGCGATCACGGCCGCCGCTATGGTGCAGAAGGCATCCGGCCTGCGCATCAACATCACGCCTGCGAGGAATACCGACAGCATCACGGCCGCGCGGATCGCCGAGATCGAACATCCGGTGAAGATCACGTAGAACCATACCGCGGGGATCGTGAGCCCGGCAGCCATGATCCTCACCGGGACGCGGCTCACCAGGGGTGGCACGAGGCCGATGCTCGCCCTGACGAGGAGATAGATGAGGAGCGCCACATAGCCCACGTGCAACCCTGATAGGGCGAGCAGATGCGCCAGCCCCGAACGCGCGAACCAATCGCGGAGATCCTGCGTGACGAACGAGCGATCGCCTATGGCCAGCGCCCTGAGGATCGCGTCCTCCGGCTGCCCCGCAGCCTCGTCTATCGCGCTTGCGACGCGTTTCCTGGCCCGGCCGACCGCGCCCCGCAGAGCCTCGCCATCCTGATCGATGTGCATCACAGGCCCGCGGGCATTTGCCACAGCGCCGACGCCGAGCGACATGAGATATCGTGCGTAATCAAAGGCTCCCGGATTGTCGAACTTCCTGGGGGCCTTGATCGCGATGAGCGCGCGCACCCGATCTCCGTCCGCAAGTCCCTCGGGCACGTGCCTTGCGTTCACGCGCACAGAGCCGCCTGCCGAAGACAGAGCGCCCTCGTTTGCGCCGCACGCGGAAAGTTCAAGATCGAAGGACGCGCCCCACTCCTTCAAGCGCAACGGACCGTCGACCGAGCCTTCGCACAAGAGCGGCGCGTCCCTGCCGGCGCCGGCAGGCAGATCGAGCGCGTGCGCTGCCGCAGACTGCGCGCGCCACGCGCCGAACAAAAACGCGGCGCAGAGCGCGAGAACCAGGGAGACGTTACGAAATTTCCTGCGGATAAGAAAAGAGATCAGCGCGAGCGACAAAAACGCAGCAGCGAAGATCGTGGACAGCATATCTGAATGGGATATCTCGAAGCCTGCAAGAGCGCCCGCGCTAAGCGCACAGGCGAGGGGGACCAGGGCACGGCACCGTTGCGAGCACGATGTTGATCTCTTCGTAGAGCTTTGCCGCCTCGTCGCAGACTGCATCGTACTTTGAGCTAGTCTTCCTGCGCGAGAGAATCAAGCCGACTTTATCGCGAAGCCCCTCGATATAGCTGCGCGCGGCCTCGGTCGGACGCAGCTCGTACAGCTTGATGACCGAACGCACATTGATGTTGTTGAGCCAAAGGTCATCCCCCTCCAGTTCCACACTCATGCCGCCGGTTATCGTATCGTATATGTTGCCGAGGCGGCCGAGCACCACGTGCTGCAGCGACATGATCATTCCGTTGAACGGCGCGTTCTCTTTTCCGCCCTTTGACCAGACGAACTTCTGATAACTGTACAGGCCGTGGGACAATCCGCAGAGCAAGCCCACATCGTTCGGATTGTCGTGCACCAGCTCACGCACACTGCAGTCATTTACGCACACGCCGCTGCCCTGATCAAAGGTCCAGCGCTGGTCAGGTTCAGGATTGAAAGTCAGCTGGTGATCGAGAGGAAGGTCTGTGGCATGTGTTCGCTCCGCCTTGCCGCCGCGGCCTATGACCTTCCTGGTGAGATCTGTCAACCTTCTGATATTGCTTATCATCTCATTCGCTTGGGATATGGCACACCCGCCCCTATTCTATTTATCGGCAAGCAGCCTATCCAAAGTTGCGGCATAGGCAGGATAAAGTGCTCTGCCCTGCTTATCTGCCGCCAGCACCTCTTTCATGGCCTTGAGGGCATTTATCTGCGCCCGGCTCATTTCCAGGTTGCGGATATTGTGCCCCCTGAAGAAGATCTCCCCCCTCTTGCTGTCAAAGTGTATGGAGGCAACCTCCTCATCCATGATGAAAGTGTATGTGACGCGGTCCTTGTAGACCGCGATCACGCTGTCCGCGGCGCGCTGCTGGCCCCTGTCTGCATGCCTCGAACGGCCGCCCATCATACGAATGAGATCCAAAGAGGATGGCTTGTGCTCTGAATCGCCATCCTCGCCCACCATCGCACGTTTCACTCGCTCCCTCATGACGACCCCCCGATTTTTCCCTCCACCCCCCTTTATTGCAGGTAACGTGCCAGCGACCCGGCTCAAGATGAGTTCTAACTAATGATAACTAAGTGTGATTTCCTCACTATGCAGGCATGCCCTGCTCTCAAATCGGGAAGGATTCTCAAAACGAAACTGAAAGTGGATGAAATGAGTCAGGATTTTGACACAAAACGAACCTGCTTTATTGTGTTTAAGAAACGCACTATAAAGCAGGTTCATGGTGTTGTAAGGATAAACGTATGAAGAAAGTCACGATAGACTGGGATTCGATCAAGGGCACACCCTTTCAGAAGAAGGTGTGGAGGGCGATCGCAACTATCCCGCGGGGACAAACACGCAGCTACGCGTGGCTCGCGAGGAAGGTCGGCAATCCAAAAGCGTATCGTGCGGTAGCGGCGGCCTGCGGTGCAAACCCCCTCGCCCCGCTCATCCCCTGCCACCGCGTGATCGCCTCCGACGGCTCCCTCGGCGGCTTCTCAGGGGGCCTATCATTAAAAAGAAGGCTGCTTATGTTGGAGGGTGTATTGGTGAAATAATAGATAGTGTATTGGAGATATATTAGACAAGCAACACTCAGTCTCGAAATCATCTGTGCACACAAAAATTCCTAGCAACCAATTCGCCTCTGCACCGATAAACAAATACCCATTTTGAACAACAAAGGAGAATTGACATGGCACAGGACAGCACACTCAAGACCATCGGAGAGACCTTGGCCTCAGTTCTGCTCGCACCGCTCATGGTGACTGGATGTTCAAACGTTGAAACATATACCCCGGCCACTGAAGCGCCAGGCGACTCAAAAGAAGATGCGGCCAAGAAAACCGAATATAACACCCTCCTGAAGCTCAAGCTCCAGGATGAGCGCTGCGAGAGCTACTATGATGAAGATATCAAACCACCCACAGCGCTCTCCGATCCGAAAGAAATTTCCGTCTATGAGCAATGCTGTATTAAATACGATTACAATTTCGTAAGTAGCTTTTACTATGATTCTATTTTCACCTGTGATTGTTCGCTCTTCTCCCCAAAAGTGGAAGAAGCCTGCAATAAATCAAGGAGGGAACAGTTTGCGGAGAGAGAGGCGAGAAGGGAAAATGCCTGCTTATGTTCAAATATATCTGCCGGCAGTACTAGCAACAGCCTATTAGGCCTGTTCTTGGATTCGATCTCCGATAGTGTAGTTGAGTCGGTGAAGGCCTTGTTCTAAAACCTAGGAAGCGCTCACACAAAAGGAACGTTTCTCGCACGAGAGACGTCCTTTTTTATGACTTCTCATCCAATGAGCCTTTAAGGGCTTCAATTGACGGCAGGGCTTCCTCAAGCTCTTTGGGAAGCGCCCTGGTGAGTTTATAAGCTGATACCCCGATGGGTTTCTGCATGTCCCGCAGCGCATACTCGACGACCAGTCTCTTCTTGGATTTGCACAGGATGAGCCCTATCGTGGGCCGGTCATCACTGTGTCTTAAGAGGTCATCCACCGCGGACAGGTAGAAGTTCATCTTGCCGGCATGTTCCGGCGCAAAGTCCGTGGTCTTGAGGTCTATAACGATGAAGCAGCGCAAACGCAGGTGATAAAATAAGAGGTCTATAAAATAATCCTCGCCATCGACCTGTATTCGATACTGGCTGCCTACGAAGGCGAAACCCGAACCGAGTTCCAGTAAGAATAATCGCAGGTGGGCAAGCAGGCGCTGCTCCAGTTCACGCTCGATCGCCTCCTCTCCGATGTTCAGGAAGTCGAAGAGATAGGGGTCCTTGAACACCTGCTTAGCGAGATCCAACTGAGCCACCGGCAGGGTCGAAGGGAAGTTGGACTGCGCCTTTCCCTGGCGCTGGTACAGACCGCTCTCGATCTGATGGACGAGCATTACCCGCGACCAGCCGTGCTCGATGGTCTTTCGCACATACCATTCGCGTTCATTGCCTGACTTGACCTTGTCGATCAGGATGCAGTGGTGAAACCACGGTATTTGTGCAGCAACCCGCTGCACAAATTCAGCATTTCGATAGGCCTCGGCAAAAGCGCGCATGTATTTGATATTCCTGGGAGAAAACCCCTTGAGTTCAGGAAAGGTGTGCCGGAGGTCAGCCGACAGACGGTCGATGATCTTTGCACCCCAACCGGCCTTTTCCTGGCGAATGAGTATCTCGTTTCCAATATGCCAATAGAGAAGGACGAGTTCCCTGTTTGCCGCAAGGCCGGCCCGGATTTGAGCCTTGCGGATTCGCTCTTTCAGCTCGCTGAGGAAGGAGCCGTATTCCGTTGGCAACACCGCCATCTTGCCTGACGGCTTGGTATCCATTTAGCATCTTCATAAGCAAGATGCGTGCCCGTAAAATCCCTATAATTATCAAGCTCACTCTGATTACAGGCTGCTGCGTTTCTGTGCAGTGCTGCAGCGATCCTGTGCACCATTGAAAGACAGGCACCCGTTGTTTGGTTGGTAGGCATGCAAAATTATCGAGCATGAAATAGAAACTTTATCTCCATAATTTTCGCCAACTTATCTTCCCCAATCAAAAAACTTCGCAACTAATTTGCCCCCCCCCCCGATAATAACTAAGAAGGCGGGGCTCAATGATCGGGGAGATCATATGGGCGACACAACTGCAGTAACCAGCACCACACCGAATGCAATCGTAACAACCAGCGCAGGCCATCCGTTCCTGTTCAACGAACCTCTTGGAAATATGGGCTTAGACTTCAATCTCCAAGTACCTATCCTTGACAGTCGATTTTCTACGAGAATCAGCGTTGGCACAATGGACAATCTATCTGGTCCGCAGGGAACATCGCTCTTCCATACCAGACTTGGTGTCTCTCTAGGGGATTATATTCCTGACAATATAGAAAAATTTTCATGGATGCCCAATCTGGGTGTTGGAATATATCTTGAATATATAAATGTATATACAAATACACCCGACGACAATTGCTTAGGATGGGGCATTGAAGGTTCTTTTTTCTGGTCTCTTACCAATCATATGGCTGTAGGAATAACCGTTTCTGGCGGTCAATACTGGTCCTTAACAACGCCGAAATACATGGATATGTATATTGAACCGGCATTGTCCATGCGTGTTGAGCTGTAATCCTTAGCACAACGAAAAATATCAGGGACGTTTCTCGCACGAGAGACGTCCTTTTTTTACTCCATGAGGAGCAAACCTGGCTATCGGCTTTGGGTGGCGGCGGATCGGGGGACCCCCATTTGACGCCAGCAGCCGCGCAAAGTCATCCGCAGAAACTCGGTGATTGATCGCGGCGATGCCGCAAATGGGGGTGATCCGGCGACAGGACCCGAAGCCGATAGCCTCGCGACTATCTTATACCCCCATCGACGGCACCCAGTAGGGAGCATCGCCGCGGCGAGAGTCCATCATAGTCAGAACCTCGAAGGCAGCCAGTCCAGTCTCGATGCAGCGCTTCTCAGCCAGATCCTTCTTCTCAGTATCGATGAACTCGTTCTTGTGCCGGTTGGCGTAGATCGCGCATACAGCGCCGGCGCGGAAGCCCCGAAGTTGCGCGAGCGTGAAGAGGCAGGATGTCTCCATCTCCATGTTCGCCACGTTCATGGCGTCCAGCTTGGCCGGGAGCTCGGGATCGCGTGGCGGAAAACCCGGGACCTTGCGTGCCTGCGCGCCGTAGAATCCGGGCGCTGTGGCGGTGAGGCCGAGATGATGCGGAAAACGATTCCTGCGCGCAGCCTCGAGCAGGGCCAGCATCACCTCGTAATGCGCGACCGCAGGATATCCCTCGACCACGAACTGGGTGGATGTGTTCTCGAGCCTGACTGCACCTGAGGAGATCACGAGGTCCGCGAGCTCGATGCCTTTCCTCAGCGCACCGGAAGATCCGATCCGGATCATGGTGGGGTTCTCCACAATCTGCGAGAGTTCCACGACCGCGATCTCGGTGTTGTCAGGCCCCATGCCGGTGGCCATGACCGTCATCGGCATCTTGCGATAAATGCCGGTGATGGTGACGTACTCGCGCGAGAGGATCGGCTCCCGCTTCTCCTCGAAATAGCCGGCCACGCGATGCGCGCGCGCAGGATCGCCGCACAGGAGTATGTTCGGCGCAACGTCCCCGGGCGCACAGCCGATGTGATACTGCCGGCCCTCCTTTGTGGAGACGATCTCAGCGGACTTGAATGTCTTGCCGAACATATTCCCCCCGATCACTGATCACGGTTTTTTCACTCCCCTGAACGTCAACCTGTGTATCGCCGTGGGACCGTATTTTGCAAGCTCGGACATATGCAGCTCCGTGCCATAGCCCTTGTGCACCGAGAACTTGAACTGCGGGTATCTGCGCTCCAGATCGCACATCATCCGGTCGCGCGTGACTTTGGCGATGATCGAGGCGGCTGCGATCACGCGGGAGAGGGCGTCGCCCTTCTTGATCGCGGTCTGCGGGATCGTGTGCTCGATGGGCCAGGGCCCGTCGATGAGCAGGTGTTCGGGAATCACGGAGAGCCCGTCCACCGCGATGCGCATGGCCTTGAGCGCCGCCCTCAGGATATTGATCCGGTCGATCTCGTCGTGCTTTACGCAGCCGACAGCGGTCGAGGTGGCGGCCTTCGCGATAATATCGAAGAGGCGTTCGCGCTCTTTCTCCGTGAGTTTTTTGGAATCGTCGAGGCCGGAGATGACAAGGCCCCTTGGGAGGATCACCGCCGCCGCGACCACCGGGCCCGCGAGACACCCGCGGCCCGCTTCGTCCACGCCGGCCAAATGAACGACGCCGCTCTCATAGAGCGGCGTCTCGAATCTTCCGGTATCTATCGGCTGCGGATCAATCAGCAGCTGCTGCCTCATCCGCCGCGGCTTCGTCACCCGCCACCTCCGCCTCGTCGTCAGCGACCTTTATGCTGTCAAAGCGACGCCCCTCGATGCGAGCCGCCTTGCCGGAGAGCTCGCGCAGATAGTAAAGGCGCGAACGGCGCACCTTGCCTGCGCTCGCGACCTCGATGCGATCGATGAGCGGCGAGTGCATCGGAAAGACGCGCTCCACGCCCACACCGTAGGAGACCTTGCGGACCGTGAACGACGCGTTAACAGTGCCGCGACGGCGGCGGAGGCAGACGCCCTCGAAGAGCTGGATGCGCTCCTTGTCGCCTTCCTTGATCTTGCAATAGACGCGCACCGTGTCCCCCGGCCTGAATGCGGGGATATCCTTCTTCATCTGCTCTGAATTGATTTTCGACAATATATCCATGGCTACCGCCTTATGCAGGGGACCCTGTCCCCGCGAAATCGCGTAACATCGCGAAAAGTCGAACGCTTCTACAAGGATAGGTCCTGTTTGTCAACTGTTCGATGTATCCTTCAGAAGTTCCCTGTCTTCGTCTGAAAGCTCAATCTTCTCAAACAGATCGGGCCTTCGGGCCCTGGTCCGCAAAAGCGCCTGGGCCCTGCGCCAGCGCCTGATCTGTGCATGATTACCTGAAAGGAGCACCTTCGGGACCGCCTCACCCGAGAATTCCTCGGGCCTCGTGTACTGCGGATATTCGAGCAGACCGGCCTCGAACGATTCATCCCGGGCCGAGTCCTCGTTGCCCAACACCCCGGGCACAAGCCTCACCACGGCGTCGATGAGCGCCATGGCGGCTATCTCGCCGCCGGAAAGGATGTAGTCGCCGATCGATATTTCCCTCTCCGCGACAAGTTTCCTCGCGCGCTCGTCTATCCCCTCGTAGCGGCCACAAGTGAGCACGATCTGGTCGAACCCGGCGAGCTCATTCGCCAGCTCCTGCGTGAAAGGTTCGCCCTGCGGCGTGAGCAGGACCTTGAGGCATCGCCCTTTCCTGGGAACCGCCTCCACCGCATCCACGAGAGGTGCGGCCATCATGACCATGCCTGCGCCGCCTCCGTACGGCGTGTCGTCCACAGTGCGGTGTCGGTCCTTCGTGTGATCGCGGATGTCGTGCAGATGGAATTCGACGAGCTCCTTCTCCCTCGCGCGCTTGATTATAGTCTCGCCGAGGACCGAGGAGAACATGTCCGGAAATATTGTGACGATGTCGAATCTCATAGCTGTCATTCTTCAACCATCCCCTTGAGCGGCCTCACGACCATCCTCTTTTTCTTTACGTCGATGTTCAGCACGATGCTGTCGATCGCAGGGATGAGTATCTCAGAGCCGCTCTTTGCGCCGTCCGGCAAGACCTCGTAGACGTCGTGCCCGCCCGCGGTGAAGATCTTGACGACCGTGCCAAGCCTTCGGCCGTCCTCCGTGACGACCTCCATCCCGAATATCTGGTGACAGTAGTATTCGCCGCTATCCAGTTCGGGGAGCTTCCCCTCGTCTATGAAGATATCACGGTTGGTGAGGCTCGCTGCAGCCGTCCTGTCGAGGACGCCCTCGATCCTGAGGAAATGAGAACGGCCTTGCCTGCGCAAGGCCGCTATCTTGTAAGTCTTGTGCGATCCGTTCTCCGGATCGTCTATCAGTATCTCGCCGCCTTCCGCGACCGGAGGCTCGCCGCTGATCCAGTGGACTGCGCACTCGCCCTTGAGGCCTACCGGACGGCCGATGCGGCCGCAGAGGATGAGTTTGGCCACGCAGGACTACTCCAGGATCTCAAGCACGGAACGCTTGCGAATCTTGGTCGAGGCGGCTGAGAGGATGGTGCGCAATGCGCGGGCGGTGCGACCCTGTTTGCCGATCACCTTGCCCAGGTCTTCCTTTGCCACGCGAAGCTCGACCACCGTAGTCTGCTCGCCTTCGACCTCGTTCACCTCGACCTGATCCGGTTTGTCGACCAGCGCCTTTGCCATCACCAGGACCAGCTCCCGAATCGGTTCCTCGGCCATAGGGCTTCCTCCTCAACTTTACTGCAGGCTCTGCAACAGATGCGACACTGTCTCCGTGGGCTGTGCGCCCTTGCCCAGCCAGTATTCGATGCGCTCCTTCTTGCCGACAACCCTCTTTTCCTTGTTCTTGGGATCGTAGGTACCTACGACCTCGAGGAACGAACAGTCACGAGGGTTTCTCTCGTCGGTCACCACGATGTGGTAGAAAGGCTCATGCCTCTTGCCTCTCCTCGCTAGCCTGATCTTGACTGACATGTATCCTCCGAAATATAAAAAACACAAATTATTTGGAACGAAAAATGAAATTGACGGGGCGCTTTATCAGGAAAACGCCCGGGAAGTCAAGCCTTTAAGCAGCCCTCTGCCAAGTCCCCCCTTGGTGAACTTCTTCATCATCTTCTCCATGGCCTCGAATTCCTTCAGGAATCTGTTTACCTCCGGGACCCCTATCCCTGCGCCGCGCGCGATCCGGCTGCGTCTGGAGCCGTTCAAGAGCCGGGGGTTGGCGCGCTCCCCCTTCGTCATGGAGAGGACGATCGCCTCCTTGCGCCTCATGAGGCGCTCCATCTCGGCGCTGTCCATGTTCGCCGCGACCTCACCCATGCCCGGCACCATGCCCAGGAATTTATCGAGCGGGCCCATCCTTTTCAGCATCTTCATCTGTGCGAGGAAGTCGTCGAAGGTGAAGCCGCGGCCGGCGATGGCCTTGCCGATCTTTTCAGCCTCGCCCTCTGAGACCTCGCTCGCGACCCTCTCGACGAGGGAGACCACGTCGCCCATGCCGAGTATGCGGCCTGCCATGCGCTCCGGATAAAACGGCTCCATCTCCTCGATCTGCTCGCCCATGCCTGCGAACAATATCGGCTTGCCGGTCACGTGCCTTATCGAGAGGGCCGCCCCTCCGCGCGCGTCCCCGTCGAGCTTCGTGAGGATCACACCCGTGATCGGCAGCGCCTCGTCAAATGCCTTTGCCGAGCGCACGGCGTCCTGGCCGGTCATCGCGTCGGCGACGTACAGTATCCTCTGGGGCTCGGCCTCCTCGGCGATTGCGCGCATCTCGCGCATCATCTCATCGTCGATGTGAAGCCTCCCCGCGGTGTCGATGATGACGGTGTCGTATCCGATTTTCTCCGCCTGTTTGAGCGCGGACTTCACGACCTTGGTCGCCCTCTGGCCGCGCTCGGTCTCCCAGCAGTCCACCTTGGCCTGCCCGGCGAGCGCCGCGAGTTGCTCGATCGCCGCGGGCCTGTGCACGTCCGCGGGCACAAGGAAGGGCCTGCGGCCCTGGCGACGGCACCAGAGCGCGAAGCGCGCCGCAGCCGTCGTCTTGCCGCTGCCCTGCAGCCCCACCATGAGCGCGATGAGCGGCGGCCGGCATGCGAAGTCGAACGGGACGGACTTGCCTCCCAGCACACGGATGAGCTCGTCGTGCACGATCTTTACGAACTGCTGCGCCGGCGTGATGGAATCGAGGACCTTACTGCCCACGGCCTGCGCCGCCACCGCGTCCACGAACTCCTTGACCACCCCGAAGTGCACGTCCGCGGCGAGCAGCGCGAGCCTTATCTCGCGCGCGGCCTGGCTCACGTCCGCATCGGTGAATTTTCCGCGGCCCGAGAGTTTCTTGAAAGTGGATGAGAATGAGTTCCTGAGCGCGCCTAGCACTTGTCCGCCTCTCCGAGTTCTTTTTCGATCTCGGCCGCGATCACGGCCGCGAGCCTCTGCGTCTTCCCCTCGTCCTCGGCCTCGACCATCACGCGCGCTATCTTTTCCGTGCCGGAATAGCGCACGAGCAGCCTGCCGCTGTCGCCGAGCGCCGACCGCGCGTCATCTATCGCGCGTGCCACGGAGGGCATCTCCTCCAGCGACCTCTTCTCCCGCACCTTTATGTTCATCACGGTCTGCGGAAAGGGGGTGAAGATCGCGGCGACCTCGGAGAGGGGTTTCTGCCGCTGGAGCATCACAGACAGCACCCTGAGCGCGGCGAGCGTCCCGTCGCCGGATGTGGTGTGGTGCAGAAATATGATATGGCCGCTGGTCTCGCCGCCCAAGTTGAGCCGCTCCCGGCGCATCGTCTCCATAACGTAGCGGTCCCCCACGTCAGTGCGCAGGAGTTTGATACCCTTCCTGCGAAGCGCCACCTCGAGCCCCATGTTGCTCATCTTGGTGCCGACCACCGTGTCCTGAGCGAGGCTGCCCTTGGACTGGAGGTGAAAGGCGCATATCGCCAGTATCGCGTCGCCGTCCACGATGCGGCCCTTCTCGTCGCACATGATCACGCGGTCGGCGTCGCCGTCCAGGGCCACGCCCACGTCAGCGCCCGCATCGCGCACGATCTTCGCCATGCGCTCCGGGAAGAGCGCGCCGCAGTCCACGTTGATGTTGAGGCCGTTGGGCGAGTCGCCTGTGGCGATCACCTCCGCGCCGAGCTCGGAGAGGACCGCGGGCGCCACCTTGTATCCCGCACCGTTGGCGCAATCCAGAACGATCCTCATGCCGTCGAGCAGGAGATTTTCGGGGAACGTGCCCTTGAGGTACTGGATATATCTTCCGCCGGCATCGTCTATCCGGTATGCCTTGCCCATCTCGCACGGTCCCGCCATCATGCCGTCGAGTTCGCCGCCGAAGACCAGATCCTCCATCCTGCATTCGATGGAGTCGGGCAGCTTGAAACCCTCGTTGTCGAAGAATTTGATACCGTTGTACTCGACCGGGTTGTGCGAGGCGGAGACCATGACGCCCGCCTGCGCACGCATGCTGTGCGCTATGAACGCTATTCCCGGAGTGGGCAAGGGGCCCACGAGCATGGCGTCCATGCCCATGGAGCAGATGCCGGACATGAGCGCGGATTCGAGCACGTAGCCTGAGAGCCTGGTGTCCTTGCCGATGACGATCCTGCCCAGGCCGGGTGCGTCGCGGAAGACCACGGCCACCGCCTGGCCCAGCTTATAGGCGATCGGGCCCTCCATGGGATAGCGGTTGGCTATCCCTCGAACCCCGTCCGTGCCGAAGAGTTTTCTGGAATTCTCAGCCATAGTCCCCGCGCGGCCTCAGATCGATTGCAGCCTCTCCACCACCTTCTGTATCACCCAGCTCGGCGTGGAGGCGCCGGCTGTGACGCCTATCACGCTCTTGCCGGCGAAGTCGACCGGCTCGAGCTCGGAGTCGTTCTCGATGAAAAAGGTCGGGGTGCCCATGCTGCGGGAGATCTCGGCCAATCGGTTGGTGTTGGAGCTGTTCCTCCCCCCCACCACGACCATCGCGTCCACCTGGCCGGCGAGCTCGCGGACCTCCTGCTGGCGCTGGTCAGTGGAGCGGCAGATGGTGTCGAAGACGACGCAGTCGCTGTGGCGGGCGCGTATAAGTTTCACGAGCTTCTCGAATTTCTCGCGCTGCTGAGTGCTCTGCGAGACCACGCACACCTTTCCCAAGTCGGCCGGCAGGGCCTCGACCTCGTCCACGGAGTTGATGCACGCGCCGCGCTTCTCGGCAAATCCGAGCAGCGCCTTGACCTCTGGATGCTCGCGATGCCCTATTATAATGATATAGTAGCCTAGTCTCAGATGGCGTCGCACCGTGCCCTGGATGATGCCCACGTCGGGGCAGGTGGCGTCGCATATCTGAGCGCCGCTCTGCTCGAGCCTCTTGCGCTCGGCCGGGGGCACTCCGTGCGTGCGGATGGCCACCGTGCCTTCTATCTCGTCGGGGATGTCGTCGATCACGCCTATGCCCTGCTGGCTCAGCATCTCCACCGCCTGCGGGTTGTGGATGAGGGGACCGTACGTGAAGACAGGCCCGCGCTCCGGGTTCTTCGCGACCTCGAGCACCTTGTTGAAGGCGCGCTGGACGCCCCAGCAGAACCCCGCGGACTTCGCGACTATTATCCTCTTCTCATGAGACATCTTCGCCCTCGGCGATCGGCTTGTCCATTGCCCTGGCCACGTTGTCGAGTATGCCGTTGACGAACGCGCCGCTCTCGGAGCTTCCGAACTTCTTCGCGATCTCCACCGCCTCGTTTATCGTCACTTTGGCAGGTATGTCCGGGCAGCTCTGGAGCTCGAAGACGGCGATCCTCAGTATGTTCTTGTCCACGGCGGCCATGCGCGAGACCTTCCAGTTGGTCGAGTGCTGCGCGATCATATCGTCGAGGCCCTGCTGATCCTGCACCACGCCCATGACCAAAAGCTCGGTGAAACCGCGCATCTCCTCCTGGGTCCCGTGCTCCTCGAAGAAAGATGCCAAGGCATCACGCGGCGGCTGGCCGGTGATCTCTATCTGGTAAAGAACCTTGAGCGCGCTCTCGCGCGACTGACGCCTGGTGCCCATGAATGATTACTTTATTCCCTTGATCGCGTTTGCCATCTCGATCGCGGAGAGCGTCGCGGCGGCGCCCTTGTTGCCGTCCTTGGTGCCCGCCCTCTCGATCGCCTGTTCGAGCGTGTCGGCGGTGATCACCCCGAAGGAGACCGGCACGCCGGTCTCAAGCATCACCGATGAAATGCCGCGGGCCATCTGTCCGGCCACATGCTCGAAGTGAGGGGTGGAGCCGCGGATCACGGCGCCCAGACATATGATCGCGTCGTATTTCCCGGTCTCCGCCATGACCTTCGCTGCGAGCGGAAGCTCGAACGCGCCCGGCACCTTCATCACCACCGTGCCGGCGGCGTCTCCGCCGCTTCGGCCGATGACGTCGAGCGCCCCCTCGAGCAGGCGATTGGTGATGAAGTCGTTGAAGCGGCCCGCAGCTATGGCGAGTTTGAGCCCCTTGGCCGTCAGCTGTCCTTCGATTATCTTTGGCATATGCACCTCTCTCTTTCGTGATCCGTTCACGCCTTCTCCAGCAGATGTCCCAGCTTCTCCCTCTTTGTCTTAAGATAGAACCGATTGTGCCTGCCCGGCTCGACCTCGATCGGCACGCGACCCGAGACGATGAGCCCGTAACCGGAGAGGCCGACGATCTTGCGTGGATTGTTCGTGATCAGCCTGAGTTTGTGAATCCCAAGATCGACGAGTATCTGGGCGCCGATCCCGTAGTCGCGGAGGTCGGCCCTGAATCCCAGCTTCTCGTTCGCCTCAACCGTGTCCATGCCCTCGTCCTGCAGTGCGTACGCGGCAATCTTGTTGTGGAGACCTATGCCCCTCCCCTCCTGCCTGATATAGAGCAGCGCGCCCCTTCCCTCGGCCTTTATCATGTCGAGTGAACGGTTGAGTTGCATCCCGCAGTCGCACCTGCACGAACCGAAGACGTCGCCGGTGAGGCACTCGGAATGGACCCTGACCAACACCGGGTCGCCTCCGGAGAGGTCACCCTTGACCAGCGCTATGTGCGTCTTATCGTCGATCTTCGTCCGGTACGTGATGATGCGGAAGTCCTCTCCCTGGGGGAGCGGGAGCCTCGCCTCCGAGGCCCTCTCCACGAGTAGCTCGGTGCGCATGCGGTGGCGGACGATGTCGGCCACGGATACGATCGGGATGCCGTATCTCGCGCCGAATTCCACGAGGTCGGGCATGCGCGCCATGGTCCCGTCCTCTTTCATGATCTCGCAGATCACCGCGGCAGGGGTTAGTCCCGCCATGGCAGCCAGGTCCACCGAACCCTCGGTCTGGCCGGTGCGGACCAGCACCCCGCCGCGGCGCGCGCGCAGGGGGAAGACGTGCCCGGGCCTGGCGAAATCCGAGGCCCTGGCGGCGGCATCGCAGGCAAGTTTGATCGTGCGGGAGCGGTCGGCGGCGGATATGCCGGTGGAGGTCCCATCCTTCGCGTCTATCGAGATGGTGAAGCCGGTCTTGAACGCCGAGGTGTTGTCGCTGACCATGAGCGGCAGATCAAGCTCGTTCGCGCGCTCCTCGGTCATGGCCAGGCAGATGAGCCCGCAGCCGTGTCTGGCCATGAATGCGATGGCCTCAGGGGTCGCGTGCTGGGCCGCTATAGTGAGGTCCCCCTCGTTCTCGCGGTCCTCGTCGTCCACGAGGATGAGCATGCGGCCCGAGCGCATGATCTCGAGCGCCCGCTCGACCGGTATGGTGGAACGCTCCTGCCCTGACTGTATGTCTATGACTTCCATTGGAGACTCGTGAGTTGTCAGAACCCGTGTTTCTTCAAGAATTCCTCGGTTATTTTAGAGCCCTTCTCGTATTGTTCGCTGTCCAAAAACGTAAGTTTTTCAACATATTTGCCTATAATGTCAACTTCCAAGTTCACGCCGTCTCCGCGCCTTATAGCCTCAAATGTGGTCTTGAGCTTTGTGTGCGGGATGACCATCACCGAGAAACGGTTTCCCGCAACACTGTTCACGGTGAGCGATACGCCGTCCACCGCGACTGAACCCTTTTCGACCACATATCTCGAAAGGTTGCCAGGAATCTCGATGAAGAATTCACGACAACCAGAATGATCTTTGATATCAACAACTTTGCCCACTCCGTCCACATGGCCCTGCACGATGTGGCCGTCGAGCCTCTCCCCCAGGACGCGGGCACGTTCTAGGTTTACGGCGTCGCCGGGCGCAAGCGAACCGAGCGTGGAGCTGGCTGCGGTCTCGGGCGAGATCTCCGCCCAGAAGTTGCGGCCGAGCCTGGAGGTGATAGTGAGGCAGCAGCCGTTCACAGAGACCGAGTCGCCTACGTTGGCCCTCTCAAGATCGAAATCGCACTGGATCTCGACCTCCATGAGATCGTTCTTTGTCTTTGTGGAGCGGACCGCGCCCACTCCCTCTATTATGCCTGTGAACATCTCCGCCTCACCATGCCGTCGATCAGGACGTCGTCGCCCAACGCCCTGATGCTCACATCGCAAAGCCCTATCGCCTCGTCCATGCCCTTTATCGAGAGCCCTGACATGAGATCCTTGCCGCCGCCGCCCAGGAATTTGGGCGCCACGAAGATCGCCATCCTGTCGACGAGCCCCCTCGCCACCATGTCCGAGATGAGGCCGGCGCCGCCCTCCACGAGCACGGAGTTGATACCCATCCCCCCCAGGGCGGCCAGCGCCTCGCGCATATCCACCCTGCCGTCCTTGGAGGCAGTCTCTACGATCACGTGGCCCATCTCCGCGAGCTCGCGCGCCCTGACCCTCGACGCCTTCTCGGTGGTGAGCACGATCAGATTGCCCGGGACACGAGCGAGCAGCTTGAGTCCGTCACGGATCTTGAGCGAGCTGTCGGCGACCACGGCCCTGGTCTCGCGCTCTTTTTTTCCGGGTATGCGGACCGTGAGGCGCGGATCATCAACCAGCGCCGTGTCGATCCCTATCATCACTGCGTCGCAAGAGGCCCTCATCCTGTGCACAAGGCGACGCGACTCCGAATTCGATATCCACGAGCTCGATATCCCGTCGGCCGCGGCGATCTTTCCGTCCAGCGTCACCGCGGCCTTCGCAGTGACAAAGGGGAGGCCTGACTCCATGAGTTTGTTGTATGCGGCGTTGATCGCGCGGCACTCCTCCGAGAGCACCCCTGCCTTCACGGCGATCTTGCGCTCCTTGAGCTGTGCGATCCCCTTGCCGCGCACCGCGGGGTTGGGATCGATCGCGCCTGCGACGACGCGTCTCACACCGGCGCGGGCTATGGCCGCAGTGCACGGAGGCGTGCGGCCTTGATTGCAGCACGGCTCCAGCGTCACGTAGAGGTCCGCGCCGCGCGCCTTCGATCCCGCGGCCTTGAGCGCGTTGATCTCCGCGTGCGGCGCGCCGGCCCTGCGGTGAAAGCCCTCGCCCACGATGCGGCCGCCCCTCACGACGACCGCGCCGACCATGGGGTTTGGCGAGGTGCGGCCGGCGCCCTTGAGCGCCAGCTCGATCGCCCTCTCCATGAATGTCTCGTCTCTGTTCATCGATCAGCCCTACTGCCTGTCCCTGCCGAGCAGGTCCGAGAGCTCGCTCATGAACTCGTTGATGTCCTTGAACGAGCGATAGACCGAGGCGAACCGCACGTACGCCACCTCATCCAGATCGTGCAGCTCCTGCATCACCCTCGCCCCTATCTCCTGGCTCTTGACCTCCGGTTCGCCCAGCTCGAGCGCCCATCGCTCGATGCGGTCCACCAGGGAATCAATCGTTTCGGTGGAGACGGGCCTCTTCTCGCACGCCTTCTTGATGCCCGATGCGATCTTGGCGCGATCGAAGGCCTCCCGCCGGCCGTCCTTCTTCGCCACCGCGGGCAGGGGCTCCTCGACGCGCTCGTAAGTAGTAAAGCGCTTTCCGCAGTCTTCACACTCGCGGCGGCGGCGTATGATCAGGCCGTCCTTCGAGAGGCGCGAGTCGATGACCTTGCTGTCCTGCCTTGGGCAAAAGGGGCACTTCATATTGTCGTCAATCCCTGTAGATCGGGAATCCCTCGCAGAGCTGCCTCACATCGGATTTGACCTTGGCCTTCAGTTTTTCGTCGGCGATGTTGCGCAATACGCCGGCTATCCAGTTGCCGATCGTCTTCATCTCGCCCTCCTTCATGCCGCGGGTGGTGAGGGCGGGCGTGCCTATGCGTATTCCGCTGGTGATGAACGGGGAGCGCGTCTCGCGCGGGATGGTGTTCTTGTTGACCGTGATTCCGGCCTCGCCTAAGGCCAGCTCAGCGTCCTTCCCCGTGATGCCGGCGTCGGTGAGATCGACGCTGAAGAGATGGGTGTCCGTGCCGCCCGAGACGATCCTGAATCCGTGCTCGACCAGGGTGGCGGCGAGCGCCCTGGAGTTCGCCACTATCTGTTTGCAGTAGACCTTGTACGAGGGCTCCAGCGCCTCCTTGAACGCGACCGCCTTTGCGGCGATGACGTGCATGAGGGGGCCTCCCTGCGTGCCGGGGAATATCGCCTTGTCGACCTGCTTTGCGAGGGGCTCCCTGCACATGATGATCCCGCCGCGCGGACCGCGCAGCGTCTTGTGCGTAGTGGAGGTGACGTACTCGCAGTGCGGGATCGGGCTGGTGTGCAGACCCGCCGCGACGAGCCCAGCCGGGTGTGCGATGTCGGCCATCACGGCGGCGCCCACCTGATCGGCGGCCGCGCGGAACTTGGAGAAATCGATGTCGCGGGAATAAGCCGATGCGCCGCAGACGATGAGCTTCGGCCTGTGCTCCTTGGCCAGCCTCATTATCTCGTCATAGTCCAAAAGCTCCGTCTCGGGGTCGACGCCGTAGGAGACCACCTTGAAATACGTGCCTGAAATCGAGACCGGCGAGCCGTGCGTCAGATGCCCGCCGTGCGAGAGGTTCTGGCCCATTATCGTGTCACCCGGCTTGAGCGCCGCGAAATAGACGCCCATGTTCGCCTGGCTGCCGGAATGCGGCTGCACGTTCGCATGCTCGCACCCGAAGAGCTGTTTGAGCCTCGATCGCGCCAGCTCCTCCGCCTGGTCCACGTACTCGCACCCGCCGTAATAGCGCTTGCCGGGATATCCCTCCGCGTACTTGTTGGTGAGCACGCTCCCCTGTGCCGCCAAGACGCGCCTCGAGACGAAATTCTCAGAGGCGATGAGCTCCAGCTTGTACTCCTGACGCTCCAGTTCGCTCTGTATCGCCCGAGCGATCTCGGGGTCGAATCCCTTGAGATCCTCTGAAATCATCCGAACCTCCCCTCAGATCTTTTCGTCGAGCTTCGCGACCCTTGCCTCGTGCCTCCCCCCGTCGAACGGGGTCTTGAGGAAGATGTCGAGAAGGCGCATCTGCGCATCGTGATCCGGTTTCCGCGCCGCCAGACAGGCCACGTTGGCGTTGTTGTGCCTGCGGCTCATCTCCGCGTCGAACTCGTCGTGGAGCACCGCCGCGCGCACAAAGAGATGGCGGTTTGCGGCCATGCACATGCCTATGCCGGAGCCGCAGACGAGGACGCCGCGCTCGGCCTTCTTGTCGGCCACGGCCGCAGCGACCGGCCCGGCATAATCAGGATAATCACACCTGTCGGGGGAATTGGTCCCGAGATCGAAGATCTCGTGGCCCTGTTTGGCGAGCCGCTCCTTGAGTTTCTCCTTGAGCGTGAACCCAGCGTGATCACAGCCTATGGCGATTTTCATAATAAGGGGTCCCGGTCACTGCATTCTCGCGGAGAGGAAAGCGACCACGTCTGCCACACAGCGCAGCGCCTCCGCCTCCTCGTCGGTTATCTCGAGGTCGAATTCCTCCTCGACTGCCATGACGAGCTCGATCATGTCCAGGGTGTCCGCTCCGAGATCGCCGGTGAAAGACGCATCCGGCGCAACCTCGTCGGCAGCCAGCCCCAGCTGCTCGGCAACTATCTCGCCTACCCTGCTCTCGATGCTCTCCATCGGGCGAGGCTCCAATCCTTAGTCAGCCTGTTTTACTATCTCGCGACCCTTGTAGAATCCGCAGTGGATGCAGACGCGATGCGGAAGCTTGGGCTGCTTGCACTGCGGGCAGATCGATAAACTCACGCTCGGAAGCTTTGAGTTCGCCGAACGCCTCTTGTTCTTACGCGCCCTGCCCTGTCTATTTTTTGGAACTGCCACGGCATGCTCCTTTCTCGTTACTCGCCTGTTTCTTTGCCTTAGCTTTCTTTCCCTTCACCTGAAAACTCTTCAGGGCACCGAAGCTGCTCTTGTGTTCCTGCGGCGGGCAGCCGCACGGCCCCTCGTTGAGATTCTTGCCGCAGCGCTGGCAGAGGCCCTTGCAGCCCTCTTTGCACAGGTGCTTCATAGGCCTGGCCAGCGTGATTTGCTCGCGGACGACCTCTCCCAGATCGATGCTGTCGCCCTCGTAAAAGCTGAACTCCATGTCCTCGGCCACGAGTTCGATCTCGAGATTCTCCTCGAGCCTCTGCTGCCTCTTGCTCTCGTACAGAGGCGCCAGCACCTCGTGGATGTGCAAACTCTCTGATTCCTCGAACGGGGCGAGGCAGCGATCGCAGGCCGGGTGGGAGATGAGCTCCACATCGCCGTCCACGCCCACGTTGCCTTCCACCCTCGTCATGTGCAGCGAAAGCTTAGCCCTGCAATCCGTCTCTCCCAGGGAGTTCCTAAGCACAGCGCCGAGCCAGACATCCTTCTCAGTGGCTTCAACGTCCATGCCCTCTTCAGGTATGTCCTCTACAAATATCTCCATCGAGGCATGCCCCCTAGCAGAGCTCCGCACGCGCGCCTGTCTCCGCTGCAGGCAGCCCCTTTTCGCCCGTGCCGGCGAGGATGATTTTCTTTATCCTGTTGTCACCGTCCACAAAGACCTTGCGCGCAGCAAAATCGTTAAGCTCCGCCTCGTCGTACGAGGCAAAGCTGCCGACGATCACCCTGTCGCCCCTCTTCACGATGTGGGCCGCAGCGCCGTTTATCGCGACCTTGCCCGACCCGCGCTCGCCCGGGATGACATAGGTCGCAAGCCTGGCGCCATTTGTAATGTCCCAGACCAGGACCTCCTCATATTCGATGAGATCCGCGGCCTCCATCAGATCCAGGTCGATGGTGATTGAGCCCTCGTAATTCACGTCGGAGTCGGTGACCGAGACCCCGTGGATCTTGGATTTGAGCATCCGCCTTTGCATGGCCGGGGACCCTATAACGCAAGCTTAGTACCTGTCAAGCAAAGGATTAGCCTTAAGTACTTAAAGTCGTTCATGAATTCGATTCCATAACCCGTTGATTTCCCAATGCTCCGCAAACCCTGCGCCCTTGCCTTTTGAGGAAAGGGGTGTTAGGTGGGCCTCATATGATACTGGATTCCCTTGGAAAAGAGCTGCTCGGCAACATCGTGGTCTTCGGGTTCGGGTCGCAGGGAAAGGCACAGGCCAGGAACTTGAGGGACACCGGCTGCAATGTGCAGGTCTTTCTCAGATCCGCAAGCCCCCGCCTCTCTTCGCTCCGCGCCACAGGCATCGACCTCATATCAGACGCGTCCATTGCTGCCGCAAGGGCGAATTGCGCCGTGCTCCTCCTGCCGGACTCGGAACAGGAAGCATTCTACAGGGACTACCTCGCGGAAAATCTCCCAAGAGGCGCGCTGCTCGTCTTTGCGCACGGCTTCGCAATCCACTACCGAAGGATCACACCCAGGCCCGATCTGGACTGCGCGCTGGCTGCCCCCCTGGCGCACGGGGACGCGCTGCGGGCCGACTTCAAGGAGCGCGGCGGAGTGCCATGCGTGGTGGCGGTGGCGCAGGACGCGACAGGCCGAGCGAAAGAGAAGGCCCATGCCTATGCACGCGCGATCTGCGGCAGGGGTCCGTTCATCGGCTCGACCTTTGCCGAAGAGGTGGAAACGGACCTCTTCGCGGAACAGGCGGTGCTTTGCGGAGGGATGCCGGAGCTTGTCCGCGCGGCGTTCGATACGCTGGCGGACGCGGGCTACAATAAAGAGATCGCGTACACGAGCTGCCTTCGGGAGCTGCGCGCGATCGTGGACCTGATGTGGAAAGACGCCATAGCCGGCATGCTCTCCAAGGTCAGCGACACGGCGCGCTACGGCGCGATAACGCGCGGTCCCCGCATCATCAGCAAATCCGTGAGAGACGAACTCAGGCGGGTGCTCGAAGAGATAAGGTCCGGCAAGTTCGCGACCGAGCTCGCCCGCGAAAAGGAGAACGGCTTCGCACGGCTGCACGATCTGATGGCCGCGGCGAGGGAGCACCCGATCGAGAGGATACACGAGGGCTTCGGCCCTGACCCGAGCCCCGGAGACAACCTCAAGGGGGAGCGATGAAGAGAAATCCCGCGGTCGCAGGGCAGTTCTATCCGGGAACAAAGGGCTCGCTCGCACAGGAGGTGGCCGGATTTTTGGAGGCCGGCGTGAACCCCAGAAAAGCGCTCGGCGCAATCGCCCCGCACGCGGGATACATGTACTCCGGCGCAGTCGCGGGCAAGGTCTTCGCGAGCATCGTAGTGCCGAAAAGATGCGTGGTGCTCTGCCCCAATCACACGGGCATGGGAACGCGGGCCGCGGTCTGGCCGCGCGGCAGCTGGTCCATACCCACGGGCGAGATACCGGTGGATGAGAAGCTCGCAGCCGGCATGCTCAAGGCCTGCGACGACCTCCAGGACGACATGACCGCGCACATCGGCGAGCACTCGCTGGAGGTGGAGCTGCCGTTCCTGCTCGCCCGGCAGCCCGACCTCGCCATCGTCCCGATATGCATCTCGAGGGCAAACCACGAAACATTGAGGCGCATCGGGGAAGCCATCGCCAAGGTCATCAAGGCGGATGGCGGCGACATCCTCCTGGTCGCAAGCTCTGACATGAACCACTACGAAGACGAGAAGCGCACGAGGGAAAAGGACGATCTGGCCATCGAACGGGTGCTCGCGCTCGACCCCGAGGGTCTGGTCGACGTCTGCGCATCAAAGCGCATCTCCATGTGCGGAGTGCTGCCGACCGCCGTGCTGATCACGGCATGCAAGGCGCTGGGGGCAAGGAAAGCCACGCTCGTGGCGCACGCCACCTCTGGCGACGTCTCCGGCGATCGCGATGCAGTGGTGGGATATGCGGGATTCGTTATAGAGTGACCTAGAAGACCTCTTCCCAGCTCGACTCGCCAAGACCGCCCTCTCCGGGCTCTCCGCCGGAATAACCCTCGCCTGGCGCCTGATTCTCATCATATGTGAGATCGATCACCGCATTATTCCTGATCGTGATATCGCCCACTGCGACCATCCCCCCGACGGCGGTGAAGCCGGCGTTGTTCTCGATCCTTATGTAGGACTGCGACTGTATCCATCCGGTGATATTGGCCGTTATGTTGTTCGATATCACTATCCTGCTCTGCGCGAAGATCGCCGGATTCCCTGACGCCGCGGTTATCGTGACGTTCGAGTTATTGCCGAAGACGATCCTCCCGCGCGTTATGATCGTCCCGTTGAGCGTGAATACAGAGTTGTTCGACGAGGTCACATTCCCTGTAACGTAGTATACGCCGCTGTAGGCGCCGTTCGTGAAATTGAAATTGCCCGTCACCACGTGGTCGGCGTTCGCCTGCCAGTAAGCCCAGTCGGGCGTAGGCACGGAAGAGTTGGGGTCATTCTCTTCGGGCAGATCGTGGAAGACGACCCCCTCGTTTTCGTCGACATCGCCGCCGGCCGCTACGGGGCCGTAGACGTCTCCGGTCGCATTGTTGTCCACCGTGATGTCGGTTTCCGTGTACATGGCGCTGGAATACGCCTTCGGTTTGCCGCTGCCCCTGGTGAACGCCTGCTGTATGGAGCGCGTGACGCCTCCGACCGCGCCGTCCACGCGCACCGTAGCGGTGTTGTTGGTCTTCGCCACATACGTTACTGTGAAAGAACCGGGATTGAAACTCTTCGTGTAGCCCGCGTTGTCGCTCCAGTTGTTGTCATTCTCCAGTTGCTCCGCCTCATAGGCGAGGCCCGCCTCGGCCACGCTGAAGGCCTGCTGCGTCTTGATCTCGTCCACGACCATGTACGCGGAGCTGGATATCAGCGACACCGCAGCCATGCCCAGCAGCGCGAAGACGACGAGCACCACCACGACCGCGAGTATGGCGAAGCCGCTGTCCGACCTCTTCCTCATGGCAGATTCCTTATCCTCTCCGAGGACTCGATCCTTATGGTCTGATTCCCGGAGGCTATCGCGAGTTTGACCTTGATCACCCTGATCTGGCCCTGGACCGCGGTCGCGTTGCCGTCCTTGTCCAGATAGGTGAAGGTGAGCCCCTGTACGTTTCTTGCCAGCACGTCCGCGCCGCGCATCAGGTCTGTGCCCGAGAGCAGGAAATCCACGGTGTTGTTGTCTATATCCACGAACCTAAGCTGCGTCGCGGTGAAGATCTGGATCTGCCCCGGGGCCTTTATCCTGCGGATCTCCTTCTGTATCCTGGAGACCGCAGCCGCGTTCTCCGCAAACCCCGCGCGCCGGTACTGCGTGAACATCCAGTTGTCCACCGGGCCGAAAAGAACCCAGCCCATGAGCGCCACGGCCGACGTCGCAGCGATCACCATTATGAATTCCACCAGCGTGAAGCCTCTCGTGCGCATGATCATATGTCCGTCTTGAGATCGCTCAGCACCACGTTCCCGGTCCAGCCTACGCCCGAGACCGTGACCGCGATCCGTTTATACGAAGTCGGCCCAGCTACGGGGGTGTTGAGATCGGCTGGGTTCACATAATCCACGGCCACCTGAAAGTCGTAGCGCGCGAAATCGCCGCCGAAATTCGTCGGCGCGACATCGACCACGTCCGCGAAGTTCTTCGCCTTGACCTCGGAGATCTTCTCCCTGGCGAGGAAAACCGCCTCAGTGGCCAAGTCCAGGTTCATGTTCTGCGTGGTGGTGTTCGAGAGCACCACCGTGAGGCCGGAGAACGCAGCGCCGATGATCACGATTATGATCACCACCTCGATCAGCGAAAAACCGCGATTGCCTCCTCCACGCTTCATTGGAGCTCCACCATCCCCGTGTTCTTGACGATCCTTATAGTCCTCGCCGATCCTCCCTGCGAGATCGTGACCGTGCCGTCGCTCCCCAGCGGAGAACCGTTCTTGTCGTCGTACGGCGTGCCTATCGGGTTGAACTCCACCTTATTGCCGGCCGCTATCCCGACAGCGGTGATCAGCGTGCCTCCGAACCGGGCCGCGACGTCCACATCGAGCACAGCCGAGGGCTCCGCCGGATCGAGGAGGTCTATATCGCTCACCCCATTCGTAAAATAGACGTTATATCGGTTCGTGGGGTTGGCCTGGAAGCGCACGCCGTACCACCCATTGCGGGCCCTTGCCTGATGCTGGGCGTATCTTATGTCCGAAAGGATCTTGGCCGACGCCGCGTTCAGTCGGAAGGAAGCGAGGGCAGACTGGATCCCTATTGAGACGGCAAACGCCAGGATGCCTACGACCACCAAGAGTGCGATCAGCTCCACGAGCGTAAAGCCGGATGCGCCGCGGCCAAGGTATTTGATAAACCTATAATGATTCATAATACTTAGCCGATGAAACAGCCCCCCATGAGGAATTGATGCATTATATTATATATCTTTTTTCTTAACAATATAATCAAGCAGCTTGGGGCTTTATCCCTCACATTAATTTCCCCTTTATATCTTGACGGTTAGCGAGCCTTCCAATAGGGAAAACCCCCATGAAACCCAGAGTGAGATTTGCTCCTTCGCCCACCGGCGCCCTCCACATAGGGGGGGCGCGCACCGCCCTGTTCAACTGGCTATTCGCACGCCACACCGGAGGCACATTCGTGCTGAGGATCGAAGACACGGACGTTGAGCGTTCGACCAAGGAGTTCGAGCAGTCGATACTGGACGGCATTCGCTGGCTTGGGATGGACTGGGATGAAGAGCTGACCTACCAGTCTCAGCGCATGGATCTGTACAAGGAACACGTGCAGAAGCTGCTGGACGAAGGTAAGGCGTATCCGTGCACCTGCACGCCTGAGGAGCTGGAGGCGAAGCGCGAGAAGGCGATGGCCGAAGGCCGCAAACCCAAGTACGACGGGACCTGCCGGAAAGGACCGGCGCACCCCGGGAGGCCGGCCGCGATCAGATTCAAGACGCCGGAGACAGGCGCAACCTCTTTTCACGACATCTGCAGAGGCACGATCTCCTTCGAGAACAGCGAACTGGATGACCTCATCATCCAGCGCAGCGACGCCACCCCGACGTACAACTTCACGGTGGTGGTGGACGACGTGACCATGGGCATGACTCACATAATCCGCGGGGACGACCACATCAACAACACCCCGCGCCAGGTGCTGCTCTACCAGGCGTTTGACTACCCCATCCCCGAATTCGCGCACCTCCCCATGATCTACGGCCCGGACAAAAAGAAGCTCTCCAAGCGGCACGGAGCCACCTCGGTCATCGAGTACGAGTCCATGGGATATCTGCCGGAC
>Ga0265297_10001746_pt1 | contig 48543 bp, 44 predicted proteins | sample Munlanlwell13791_FD_192502 | JGI IMG/M metagenome (GOLD analysis project Ga0265297, IMG submission 192502) | Leachate microbial communities from a municipal landfill in Southern Ontario, Canada - Leachate well 137-91 | ecosystem: Engineered > Solid waste > Landfill > Unclassified | place...
CCCCCCCCCCCCGTTAAGTATCTAACATATCCCATTCTTCTCCGAGTATCCACCTAAGAGCAGAAAGCTTCCCATTAACCATCCCCCAATCAAAATCTGTATAGGGGCCAAGATTACTTTTGCCCCATTTCGTTTCCACTTTTTTAGCTGCTTTAAGCGCGCCCTTCCAAATCTCAGGATCAGTTTTTGTCTTACCCGTCTTCTCTAAATATCGAAGTACCTGATGCCTGTTATACCAAACTTTATCAAGAAACTCTTCTTCAGCCCTTATAATTGCCTGTACTGCTCTAATTGGGACATCAGTTAGATTATATTTACGAAGTAAACTTAATTTTCGGAAAGCTAACTCCTGGATAGTAGGCTTCTCCCATATCTTAATCTTAAATGGCGGTTTTCTATTCCTCCGGTAATCATCAAGATAATCTTTTGCTGGATTTGAAAGAAAATTTGATGCGATAACCAATATAACTTGAGGTCTTTCTGCTTCAGCCCAAGTCAAAATATTTTGTAACTCCGTAGGCGGGATACCCTTTTTAAAGTGTTTACAATCTACAAACCATGTCTCAAGATGAACACTCCCATCTACATCTGTACGGACTTCTTGGCAAACAATATCACGTCCCCGATCTGACGGACTAGTCTGCTTTCCCGTTCCTTTACGCCAATCAATATTTACGAACCCTAATTTTTTAAGTAAATCAAAACTAAATTCTTCAAATTGGGTAGCATCTAAATGGTTAAAAGAAAGTGAATTCTTAATATCTAACTCCTATTCTGTGCTTTTTCAAAAACTTGCTTAACTTGTGGCTGGATTGGATTGTTCCTAAGCAGGACGTACACAGGCTAAAGCGGGCACGGTTCGCCCGCTACCAAGGAACTAGCGAGAACGAAGCCGAGTAGCCGAGCGTGACCCCCGCTATCTAACAATACGGGCTGCGTCTACGTATAGACTTTCGACGCAGTTTTCCACGCCGGGGAAAATCACGCGTTCCTGCGAGGAACAAGACAAGACAGACACAAACTGTTAAAGAACGAAATTCTTAAGCGCGCGGACAATACCCTGAGAGCAAAATATCAAAGATTAAAAGCAAAGGCGAAACAGTTTCCTGTCCAGCCTGCGCTTATGTAAGGGACAGTCCCTGCGATTTATTTCGCTGGCTTGTCTTCGTTATGCTTTAAAGGCAAGAATCCGGCCATTTCACCAATGACATTGACTAATTCTGTATTTGCCGGAACAACGATCTTGGCGTTATTCTGCAAAGACTTCTCAACTGCTTCTAATTTCCTGAGCACCTGCGCATTGCCCACAAAATATTCCTCAGCTGCTTCATTAACCAGTTTTATGGCTGTTGCTTCGCCTTCAGCTTCCAAGATACGCGCCTGCTTGATACCTTCGGCTTTTTTAATCTCTGCTCTCTTTTGCCCATCAGCCGCGGTTTCCGTAGCAGTAGCAAAATCAATTGCCGCAATCTTTTCATTCTCCGCCTTAACAACTTTATTCATCGTCTCCTGCACATCTTTAGGAGGATCGATTTCTTTTAATTCGGTCCTGACTATCTCTAAACCCCAATGCCCGGTCTCCGACATCAAAGTCTTAAGCAATTCGGAATTAATCCTTCCTCTTTCGCTGTTAGCGGATTTCAAAGAAAGCGTGCCGATAATATTTCTCAAAGTAGTCCGGGCTAAATTCACTATCTGCCACTGGTAATTATTAACGTTATATATAGAACTCTTCACACTATCCTCATCAGGCTTAACCTTAAAATAAACCTGGGCGTCAACCTTAGCATTCAAATTATCATTAGTGATGATCTCCTGCGGCTCAGCATCCACCATTTGTTCGGTAATATTAACCTGATAAATAACCTCGATGAAAGGAATAATCCAGTTAAAACCCGCAGTTGCAAAGCGGTTATATTTTCCCAGCCGCTCAATCAGGCCGCGGTGCGTAGGACGAACGATCCTAACCCCCATTAAAAAAATAGCGAATACCAATATGGCTATCGCGATAATATGATTCATACTAACCTCCTCTGTTCTTAAACTATCTCTACTTGCCTTTTTCCTTTGACAACTTCTCCAATAATCCAGGATTTAAGTTTTTTATCTTTGAGTTTAGCGATGATGGAATTTGCCGAATTCTTTTCAACAATTAAAACCATACCAATACCCATATTTAAAGTGTGATACATCTCGCGCTGCAAAACATTGCCTTTATTCTGGATCAGCCGGAAGATTTTCGGGACACCCCAGGAATTTTTATCAATTATCACATTTGTATTATGGGGAAGAATGCGCGCAATTTTATCGTAAAAAGCACCACCCGTGATATGCGCGATACCTTTTATATTTTTATCCGGCAATAAACTTAAAACTTGTTTTACATAAATGCGCGTGGGAGTAAGCAACTCTTTACTCATCCGCTTAAGCTCATTCTGTGAAAACGCTTTGCGCACCAAAGAATATCCGTTAGAATGGATGCCACTGGATTCTAACCCGATAACCAGATTTCCCGCCCGAATAGCGCTTCCATCAATAATTTGGCTTCTGTCAATGGCACCTACGCAAAATCCGGCAATATCATACTCGCCTGCCCCATACATTCCAGGCATCTGGGCGGTTTCTCCGCCGATCAAAGAACAACCGGATTCAATGCAGCCGTTATTGATACCCTTAACCACATCCACCAGAACCTCTTCCTTAACTTTGGTGAAAGCGATATAATCCAGGAAAAATAACGGCTCAGCTCCGGCGCAAAGAATATCGTTCACATTCATCGCCACAGCGTCAATACCCACTGTATCGTGCTTATTAGCCAGCTCGGCGATCTTCAGTTTCGTGCCTACGCCGTCACTTGAGGAAACCAAAACCGGATCCCTGAACTTTTTCCTATTCAGCCGGAAAAAACTCCCAAACCCGCCGATATCTTTTAAAACCTCAGGACGGAAAGATTTCCGCACCAGCGGCTTTATCTTAGATTTAAAAATACTGGCGCTCTTTATATCTACTCCGGATTTTTTATATGTAATCATTTTTTCTCCCTACATAACATACTGCTTACTAACTACTATCTGCTCTCTATTTAGGCGCTATCTCTGCCTGCCCGCAACAATGTGTTTCCAGTGAAAATTTCCCATGCCTCTTCTCGGCTATCAATGGATATTTCCCTGTCCAACAGGCAGTGCAATAATCGCTCTTTTTATACTTAAGGCATTTAAGCATTCCCTCTAAACTTAAATAACCCAAACTATCCGCTCCCAGATACTCTCTGATTTTATCCAATGAAGAATACCGATTAGCAATGAGCTCGCTGGACTTGTGAAAATCTATGCCATAATAACAAGGAAACCTGTGCGGCGGACAGGAGATCATCAGATGCACCTGTTTTACTCCTGCCTTACGCAAATTACGCACGCGGATTTTCGAGGTTGTCCCGCGCACAATCGAATCATCAACAATGACGATTCTTTTACCGCGCAAAATATCTTTGAGCAGGTTAAATTTTACGCGCACGCCCAAGTCGCGGGCGTCCTGCGCCGGCTGGATAAAAGTCCTGCCCACGTAATGATTACGAATAATCCCCATCTCCAAAGGAATACCGGACTGCTGGGCATAACCCAAAGCCGCTGAATAACCGGAGTCCGGCACCGGCACCACAAAATCCGCTTTCACCGGAAATTCTTTGGCTAATTGCGCCCCTAATTTCTTACGCACCGTATGCACTGTTTCGCCAAAAACATTGGAATCCGGACGGGAAAAATAAACATGTTCAAATATGCAATGCGCGTGGCGGTGCCCTACGCGCCACTCTTTGGGCCGGATTGATCTTAAGCCGCTTTCGTTAATGAAAATTATTTCACCCGGCTCAACTGGACGCACAAATTTGGCTCCGATTAAATCAAAGGCGCAGGTTTCCGATGCCAGACACCAGGAATCCCCTAATTTTCCCAGCGCAAGCGGCCGAAAACCCCAAGGATCCCTGACCCCGATTAAGTTTCGGTTATCCATCAATAAAAGAGAATAGGCTCCCCGGATTTTCTGTAAGGCGTATAATAAACTTTCATCCAAATTACGGGATTTTCCGCGGGCCATAAGATGAATAATGATTTCAGAATCAGTAGTGGTCTGAAATATCGAACCTGTCTCTTCCAGGTGCTGACGCAACTCTGTAGAATTTATCAAATTTCCGTTATGGGCTATACATATTGAGCCTTTGGCGTAATCAATTAAAAGCGGCTGGGCATTTTTTAAGACGCTTGAACCGGTAGTCGAGTAACGCACATGGCCTACGGCAGCCCGGCCTTTCATTTTACCAAGAATAGTTTCATTAAAAACATCGTTTACCAGGCCCATCCCTTTATGCAGAGACAAATTGCCGCTGTTATTTACAACTATGCCGCAAGCTTCCTGGCCGCGATGCTGCTGGGCAAAGAGCCCTAAATAAGTCAACCAGCTTGCCTGTTTGTTATTAAATATACCGAATAAGCCGCAGTATTCCTTTGGGTCATCATCATAATATTTTTCTGGCATATTCGACTCCATTCTTAAAAATTATTAAACCATCGCCTGCCTGCCGGACAGGCAGGCCTGTTTTATTTTTAGAATTAAACCCCGTTAGAGACAGGCTGCCGCAGGCAGCCGTTGAGCTCCTTCGATGCATTGTCTCTAACGGGGTAAACCAACGCGGGTGCTGGCAAACAGAGATATGCCTCTCCGGGTGAGGCATCAAACCAAAAATCCTTCCGGTCTCGTCGCAAATCCCGGCGATATCCTCAAGCGATCCATTGGGATTATCCGGATAACCACCCTGTTTTCCTTTCGCGTCGCAATATTTAAAAACAATCTGATTATTCTTTTTAAGCCGGTTTAAAACAGATTCGTCCTCAACAATAAATTTTCCTTCTCCGTGGGCCACCGGAAGGTAAATCACTTCCGGCAGGTTCTTTATCCATACGCACTTTTGAGTTTTAACCTTTGACTTTTGACTTAAATGCACCCAGCGGTCTTCAAATTTCCCCGAATCATTGATAATCAGGCTGGCCTCCTGTTCGAAATTTGCGTTTCCGGGGAGCAAGCCGCCTTTAACCAAAATCTGAAAACCATTACAAATACCAATGATTAATTTTCCGTCTTGGACAAACTTCCTTAAGTCTTCGCTTAATTTACACCTCAATTCATTGGCAAATACCTTGCCTGAAGCAATATCGTCGCCGTAACTAAATCCTCCGGGAAGAGCAAGTATATGATAATCCGCAAGGTCTTTATCGCCTTGAATGAAATTATTAATGTGCACCAATTCGGCTTCGGCTCCGGCCTTAACAAACGCGAAAGCCGTTTCCTTGTCACAATTGGTCCCCGCTGTCCTGATTACGCAAACTTTAACGTTTCGCATAGAATTTTTTGATTGCCGCGGCTACTTCCTTGGGTTTGTCTACTACCGTAAAAATATCCAAATCCGATTTGCTGATATTGCCTTTGACTAACACGGTTTTTTTGAGCCAATCCAATAAACCGTTCCAATATTCGCTGCCGACTAAGACAACCGGAAACTTATTGATCCTTTCAGTCTGAATCAGAGTAATCGCCTCGAAAAACTCATCAAAAGTTCCGTATCCTCCCGGTAAAATCACAAACGCCTTGGCGTATTTAACGAACATAACCTTCCTGACAAAGAAATAACGAAAATCCAGCAATGTATCTACGTAATCATTGGGTTTCTGCGCGCAAGGTATTTGAATATTCAAACCGACAGAAAGGCCTCCTGCTCTGCGTGTTCCCTTATTTGCCGCTTCCATCATACCGGAACCGCTTCCGGTAATGACAGCATACCCCGCCTTAGCCACATGATAAGCGACTTCTTCTCCTAATTTATAATATTCCGCGCCGCGGGCAGTCCGGGCTGAACCAAATATCGAAACAGCCTTGCCGACTTTAGAGAGGACCTCAAAACCCTCTACAAACTCCGACATAATCCGGAATACCCGCCAGGGATCTTCCCGCGTAAAATCGTTGACTAAATCAGCTTTTGGGATACAGCGTTTTTTTACCATTTTAACGGAGCCCTCCAGATTTCTTTTAACTTCCCAATATCCGCTTCAACGCAAATCTTTCCGTCCAATCCATAAATCTTAAAGTCCTTCCCTTTATTCAGACAGCCGATTAATCCGAATGTTTTACCTTTTAAACTTTGTTCGAAATCTTTTTGATTTTTCTTTGTAACTTCCACGATAAACCGGGAGTTGGATTCGGAGAACAAAACGAAATCGTTGCGCTTTTGGCCTGCATAAGGAACGCTGGATAAAAACAAATCCAATCCCAGGCCGCCGCTAAATGCCATTTCTGCTGCTGCTACTCCTAATCCTCCTTCAGAGCAATCATGCATTGAGCGGATTAATCCCTTATCTGCCGCTTTGCTTAAAGAATCAAAAAGTAATTTAGCTTTTTTAACATTAACTTTAGGGCAGTTATTTCCAATGGCTCCAGCTAAATCATAATAATGCGAGCCGCCTAATTCTTCCGAAGTATCTCCCGCTATGTAAATCAAATTCCCCGCCTCTTTAGCATACATGGAAATTGCTTTACTGGCATCATCCATAACGCTGATCGCTGAAATTAAAAGCGTCCCGGGGATAGCCGCGGATCTGCCATGCTCGCTGTATTCGTTATAAAGACTGTCCTTTCCGGAAATAAATGGCGTGCCGAAACCAATAGCTGTATCATAACAACCGTAGGAACAACGCACTAAACTTCCCAACCTATCCGGCTTATCCGGATTCCCCCAGCAAAAATTGTCCAGGATCGCCACCTGCTTTAACGAGCCGCCAACGCTGATAATCTGGCGCAGGGCTTCATCAATACAGGAAGCAGCCATCCAGTAAGGATCGATAAAACCGTATCTAAAATTAATCCCGTTAGAAACTATTACACTCTTAGGAGAATCTAAAACCGGTTTAACAATGCTGGCATCCGAAGGCCCGTCGTTCTTTACTCCGACTAGGGGCTTTAGATTTGAGCCTCCCTGCACTTCATGGTCATACCTGCGAATAACTGTCTCTTTGGAACAGATATCATAATGCGCAAGCAATTTGGTTAAAGCAGGAGTCAAATCTTTCGGGCAATTTATTTTTGGTTCCGCGTGTTTCGCCTGAACGTAAACTGCCTCTTTGACGGTTTTAGGCAAGCCATCATGAAGAAAATGCATATCCAGATTGCAAACCAGATTATCTCTATAATAAAGTTCGAGCTTTTTCGTATTAGTGAACTCGCCAATTACCGTTGCTTCCACGTTTTCATCGGCAAAAACTTGCAGTAATTCCTCGATTTTTTCTTTAGGCACGGAGAGAACCATTCTCTCCTGCGATTCCGAAATCCAAATCTCCATATAGGATAAACCATTATATTTTAAAGGAACCTTATCCAGTTCCACTCGCGCGCCCATCTCAGCGCCCATCTCACCTACGGCGCTAGACAACCCGCCTGCTCCGCAATCCGTTATCGCGCTGTATAAATTTTTGTCGCGCGCCTGCAAGATCGTATCCAGCATCTTTTTTTCCTGAATGGGATTGCCTATCTGCACTGCGCCGCTTGAAACTGTTTCGGATTCATGGGTAAGTTCTCCGGATGAGAAGGTCGCGCCGTGGATTCCATCTCTACCGGTCCTGCCTCCTACCACCACCACTAAATCTCCCGAATTGGTTTGCTTAAAAGATTTGTCGCGCGGCATAATCCCGGCTGTTCCGCAATATACCAAAGGATTGCCGGTAAATTTCTCGTGAAAAAGTATGGCGCCGTTTACAGTCGGAATACCCATTTTATTCCCGTAATCCTGCACACCGCTAATCACACCCTTCATTACCCGCTTAGGATGCAGCGTGCCCACCGGCAGCTTACTAAAGGGGTAATCCGGCAAACCAAAACAGAATATATCGGTGTTCAAAAATGGTTTTGCGCCTAAGCCTGTCCCCATGGGATCACGAATAACTCCGCCAATACCGGTATTGGCTCCGCCAAAAGGCTCTAAGGCTGAAGGATGATTGTGGGTTTCCACCTTAAAACAGATATTGTATTTTTCGTCAAAACGAATAATCCCGGCGTTATCCTTAAATACCGATACGCACCAGGGCTTGTTTAATTCTTGGGTGACTTTCATAATCGTGGCTTTGAGCAAGCCATCAATTAATTTGGATTTTGAGCCCGCCTTTTCACTATAATTAATCTTGCCGCGGAAAGTTTTATGCGAACAATGCTCGCTCCAGGTCTGGGCAATAGTTTCCAACTCACAATCCGTCGGATTCCGTTTTAGGCCTTTAAAATAATTTCTAATCGCGCGCATTTCCGCCAAATTCAAAAATAACTGCCCTTTTTTACTAAGCTCCGTTAATTTTTGATCGGAAACTCCTAATAGATCAACAATAGTCAGACTGAACTTGTAGGAAGATACACCGGGCTCGCCTTCAGAATGAACTGAGCCGGATTTTACTATATGCTGGATTAATTTATTATAGAGAAGTTTATCACAGATGGTTTTAAGCTGTCCGACGGAAAGTTTTCCGCTGATAATATATTTCTTAGCGGTCTTAACCGAACGCGCGCCAGTAATCCCTAAATCCTTTATCCCTTTTAAGGTGGATTCTTCAATTGGTTCCATTACCCCGGGATTGTAAGCAACTTCGACTATGGCTTGGTCTTTTTTAGTTTTAGGCGGAACTGGATTGATGGAATAATCTTGGCAGATTTTATCGGCAAGCAGCTCAACGCAAATCTTCTTTACGTCTTCTGCGGCGAGCTCGCCAATAATGGTATAAACCTGAATAAAACGCACATTCTTGACCGTCTTTATCCCAAAATCAAGAATATCAGCTTTGACGCCTTCGCCCACAGCGTCAAAAATACCGGATTTATCTTTTACTTCAATTTTGTAAAACATGGTTTACAAATTACGGAGTGCCAGGTGGGTAATATTTTATAAGCCGACTTTAGCAAAAATCCTGTTTACGTTGCGCAGATAATAATTCAAGTTAAATATATTATCCAGCTCTTTTTCATTCAAGTACTTCGGAACAATCCTGTCCAAGAGCAAGCAATCTTTAAAATCCTTTCCTTCTTTCCAGGAAGCCATAGCACAACGCTGGACCAAATCATAAGCCGCTGGACGCGCAAGGCCCTTTTCCATTAACGAAAGAAGCACTCTCTGGGAGAAAATCAAACCCCGGGTTTTAATTATATTAGCCATCATATTTTCCGGGTAAACGTTTAACCCTTCAATAACCTGAATGAATTTATTCAACATATAATCCAAGGCTAAGGTAGAATCCGGCATAATTATCCTTTCCACCGAAGAATGCGATATATCCCTTTCATGCCAAAGCGTAACATTCTCCATTGCGGCCACAGAATTTCCGCGCAGAAGCCTGGCTAAACCGCAAACGCGTTCGCAGATTACAGGATTACGTTTGTGCGGCATAGCGCTTGAGCCTTTCTGGCCTTTGCCAAAAGGCTCCTCGGTTTCTAAAACTTCGGTGCGCTGCAAATGACGTAATTCAGTAGCAAATTTCTCTAAAGATGCGCCGCACACCGCCAGCGTTGTCATATATTGCGCGTAGACGTCGCGCTGGATTATCTGAGTGGAGATATTCGCCGGCTTTAAACCGAGCTTGCGGCAAACATAGGTCTCGACTTGCGGGTCAATATTAGAATAGGTGCCTACAGCCCCGGAGAGTTTACCGACGGATACTTCTTTTTTAGCCAGCTCCAAACGCTCTAGATTACGCCGCATTTCATCATACCAAAGCGCGAGCTTCAAACCGAAAGTTGTAGGCTCGGCGTGTACACCATGTGTCCGACCCATACAAACTGTATCCTTATAAGTTCTGGCTTTTTTAGCCAAGGCCTTAAGCAGCCTGTTTACGTCGTCAATCAGGATTTCCGAAGATGCCTTTAGCTGAACGCCCAGAGTAGTATCCAAAACATCCGAGGAAGTTAAGCCGGCATGCAGGTATTGGGCGTCTTTCCCTATATATTGGGACACATTAGTAACAAAAGCCACTACATCATGTTGGGTCTTCTCTTCGATTTTCCGGATTTGATTTAAATTAAACTTGGCTTTCTGTTTGATTCTTTCGACTGCGTCTTGGGGGATTTTCTTCTGTTTAGCGAAGGCTTCTAAAACTAGTATCTCGATGGCAAGCATAGTCTTAAACTTAAACTCCTCCTGCCAGATATTGTTCATTTTGGGTAGGCTATAACGTTCAATCATACGGATTCTCCTATAGCGATAAGAAGTGTATTATAGCAAAATTTAGCCTTTTAGCAAACAAAAAATGGGCTGCTGTTTGGGCTGCTGTTTACCCCAAAAGAATGCTTATTTTATTCCGGGTTTTGGCAAGTAAAAACTTGCGGTTGATGCGGAGGCGAGAGGAATCGTCTAAAGGCAGAATTTTAGAATTCAAGGATGCTTTTACAATTTTATATCTGCCGTAATCTAATTTTCCGGGGTTAACGATGCTGATTTGAAGTTTAGAGCCGCAAAAATTCCTGCTCATGCTTATAGTTTGGCCCTTACCGAATTGTTCCAGAACTAACTTAGGCTCAATGACTAAATTTCCGTCTTCCCCGCGCGCCCCGAAGGCTTGCGTCAAAAGAGTCAGAATAAACCAGCTGGCTGAACCGGTTAAATATGAATACATCCCCCGGCCTTGCGCATTAAAATACTCCGGAAGGCAAGGATAAATTTTGCTCTTTTCCGTGTCCTTGGCCAGCTTATACAATGAACTCAGCGCTTTCCATCCCTCTGAGGCAAAACCCCTGTTATACAAAGCATAAGCGTACATCACCACCATATGACTGAAAATCGCGCCATTCTCTTTATCGCCGTAAGAAAACGAGAACGCCCGACCAAGGTCATGCTGTTCTTCTTTAAAATCAGTATTCAGATGATAACCTTTCAGCTCCTTATCTAAAAGATGCTTATTTACACTCTTTATGATTTGTTTAATCTGTTTTTCATCCGCAACTCCGGACATAATCGGAAATACCTGCGAAGCCAGGCACATTCTTAATAGACCGTTTACCTTTCCTTCAACCCGCCTCTTTTTATTATCATAATAACCGTTAAAGAATCCTTCTTTAAGCCATTCATCTTTACGGATATGCCGGGTAATCCACAAAGATTTTATTTTTAGATTACGCGCCAAACTTTCTACCTCTACCGATTTATTTTTTCCTGAAACTTTATCTTTAACTTTAGCAAGATAACTCTCCAGAACCTTATGCTTGCGATTCTTATCATTATAATCAACGTGCTTAAGCAAAATCAATATTTCTTCGCCCAGTTCGATATCTTTTTTACCGGTTTTAAGTAAAAGTTCGGCAAGCAGGTTCAAATTTTGAGCGTACATCGCGCTAAAAGCTACACTTTCTCCTTCTTCGCCCGCCATATCCAAACCATCGTTCCAATCAGCGCCCTCTAGGCGGATATGGTTATGGCTGCCGACATTAAAAAACTGGGTTAGATTTTGCAGCAAAAGATGTTCAAATATCGAACCGGAATGAATTTTGCCGGAAGCTGACTTTGTCCAAGTGTGACGATCGCAAAAATACTTGGCCTGCTCGAATAAAATATTTAAATCGCCGGTTTCATTGATATAAAGATTAGTGGTAACTAGCGGCCAGACTCCGTGATCCATCCAGACGCGGGAGATATTATTGCGATCAGCGATAAATTCACCCGGGTTTTTTCCGACGATAGTCGCATTAGTGCCGTTAATCCTCACCCCGGAAAAATTATTCAATAAAATGGAGCGCGCCTGTTCGGGATTGTTCAGGATTAACCCCAAACAATCCTGCCAGAGGTCGCGCCAGCCGCGGCCCCCTTTGCCGTAATCAAAATCCGGCAGGAATGAACAACCGAAAATCTTGCGCAAATAAGGCTGGATGTTCACCCAATTCAACCAGTTGTCAAAATCCGAATCTACGCTGGAAAAATTAATGGCTTGCGCCTTTTGCGTCCAGTAAGATTTTGTTTGTTGCAACGCTTTTTCAATTTTCGCGTTGGTATTGAATTTATTTAAAAGACGGGTTATTTCCTTGGGGTTCCGGGTAATCCCCATAAGAATAATGTATGAAAAACTCAAACCCGGATTAAGCGTAATATTCTTAAAACGTAAAGCTCCCATCGGCTCTTTCCCCTGGATCGAACGTTTATCCGGCAATAAGTTATTCAAAATTGTTTCCGGCGCTTCTAAATCCCCTGCCTCGCCGCAAAACATCTCTTGCGTCGGATAAATATATTGCGGGGGTCTTCCGTTAGAATCAAAGCCTAGAACAAAATAATAATCCCTATTCGGCTTATGCCCGCTTTCATCGAATAAAAGCGTAGGCTTGGAAATAACTCCATATTTATTTAGAATTACGCGTTGAAGCAGGCTGGTTACCTGACGGTGGTCACGGATATTATTGGCGCTTCGGGCATACATAGGAATTGCCGCGGTAGGAACAAATTTTATTGTTTTGAGGCTGGTGTTGGTTAATTTTACCCGCATTATCTCAACCGGCTCTTGAGTCGCAGGGGCAAAAGAAGTAATTTCAGACTTTAAACCGATTGAATTATTTTGACGAGCAACTCGCTGCCAAAGCAAGCCAGCGGAAAAATCAAAATGATCGTTTTTAATCTGTTTAAAGTTTTTAGATACTCCGCAAGCTGACCAGATTTTGTTCGAATTGATATAAACCCAGAAATTTCTTGAGGAACGGGAAGTAGAAAGGTTGATTCTTGAAACCGGCTCAAGCAGAAACGCATTCTGCCCGCTTTTGATATCCCCCCGGAGCTCAGGAGTCAAAGAAGACATTAAAGACTCATTAGCGAGCGGAAAATAAAGGCTTTTGATTTTATCTGCCGCAGGAGCCGCAAAACTACCCAGATTATCGGTAAATTTCCAAAGCTTTTCCATAAGAACTTAAGTTAACACACCGAACGTTTTTTGGCAAGGGGTTTTGAGAAAAACAAAAAACCCGCTGGATAAAACCAGCGGGTTTAGTTGGTTGGCCGCACAAGATTCTTAGCCGCGGCACTTTGAGTATCGGCATCCTTCGGGATGCAATGTATTGGTTGCGGGGATGCGATTTGAACGCATGACCTCAAGGTTATGCTTACTACTTCAGCTTACGCTGCCTCCAGCTTAATGCTAGAGTTCGTAGTCCGGACTATATCTTAACCCGCCAATTTTTATGGCGGGCTCCTGCCGTTTAGTCTCTACACCTTCCCGTCAAAATCTTGACGGACTTGGCTCGGTATTACCTTTGCAAATTAAGGCTTCACCGAATTTGACAGGTTATCCTTCAACCGTTACCGGCTGAAGAGCCCATCGGATAACAAATCCCAACGCTCCCTAATATCTGCTTTGAGCTTTGTATCCATTTGAGCCTTGCGAGCTACCAGGCTGCTCCACCCCGCGAAACTTTTTAAAGAACAATATATTATACCACGATAAATTCGCTATCAATAGTTTTTCTTCTGCTTCTGCGGAACAATCTTGATGGGAATTTCTCCCTTGCGGACAACTCCCATTTTCTCCCGCGCCATCCTTTCCTGATAAACCGGATCATTGGCTATCTTCTTTATTTCCTGTTCCAAAAGAGCATTTTCTATGCTTAAACGCTTGATTTTATCTTCTAAATCCTGATTCTTTCCCCGTAAGTCCTGCAGCTTGCCAAAACCCGGCAGAAATAAAATCAAAAAAACAACTGCGAATACAAAAAACCAGAACGCCTTTTTTAATGTGGCTAACATTTATTTCTTCCAAAGAGTCCCCGCATAAATTGCTTTCGAGCCCAGTTCTTCTTCGATCCTTAGAAGTTCATTGTATTTGCAAATCCTGTCAGTGCGCGAAAGCGACCCGGTTTTAATCTGTCCGCAGGAAGAAGCTACGGCTAAATGCGCGATGGTCGTATCCTCGGTTTCGCCGCTGCGATGCGAGATAACCGCCTTGTATTTATTGCGCTTGGCGATATTTATCGCCTCGATTGTTTCAGAGAGCGAACCAATCTGATTTACTTTAATCAGTATAGCATTGCCTATTTTTTCTGCAATCCCTTTCTTGAAAATCTTAGGGTTGGTAACGAATATATCATCGCCCACCAGCTGCAGCCTCAAACCTAATTGTTTCGTCATCTCCTGCCACCCGCTCCAATCATGCTCACCTAGGCCATCTTCAATGGAAAGAATCGGGTATTTATTCAACCAGGATTCGTAAATCTGGATCAGGTCGCTCGAACTCTTTGCCGAACCCTCAAAGGTATATTTACCGTCTCTACAAAATGAACTGGCGGCGCAATCTAAAGCCAAAGCCACATCTTTACCCGGCTTATATCCGGCCTTTTCAATGGCTTGTATAATCAACTCCAAGGCTTCATGGTTAGAGGTTAAATTCGGAGCAAACCCTCCTTCATCCCCAACTGAAGTAGAAAGTTTTTTAGACTTAAGCAGCGCTTTGAGATTATGGAATACTTCGGTCGCCATGCGCAGGGCTTCGCTAAAACGTATCGCGCCAATGGGCATAATCATAAATTCCTGGATGTCTAAATTGTTATCCGCGTGCATACCGCCATTAAGAATATTCATTAAAGGAACCGGCAGAACCTTGGCTTTTTCGCCGCCCAAGAATCTATACAAGGGCTCTTTTTTGGCTAAAGCCGCGGCCTTTGCCACTGCCATAGAAACACCAAGAATGGCATTGGCGCCCAGATTAGCTTTATTTTCAGTGCCGTCTAACTTAATAAGCAAAGCGTCTACTTTCTTAAAATCAGGGGCCAAACCTTTTATTTTTGAAGCAATTATGGTATTTACGTTATTAACTGCCTTAAGCACTCCCTTGCCTAAGTATCTGCTTTTGTCTCCGTCCCTTAATTCCAAGGCTTCTTTTTCTCCGGTGGACGCGCCGGAGGGAACCGCAGCTCTGCCTAAAATACCGTTGTCCAGAATCACATCAACTTCTACCGTGGGATTTCCGCGGGAATCCAGAATTTCACGGGCTAAAACCTTCTTGATCTTTGCCATTTTGCTCTCCTTTATCCTTACTAAGAATTAATTAATTCAATTTGGGTTAGTTTTAATGTGGAATTTCTATTATACACAGCAAGCCAATCCCGTCAAGAGAAATGATTGCTTCAAATCGTTTGACAGATGGAGAAAGTTATGATACTTTATTTAAACATCTTAAAAAAGGAACATTAGAAATGAATAAGCGTAAACTGAAGTTATTCTTCAAGATGCACTGGATCGCCATAACCGTCAGCGCGTTATGCGTTATAATCGCCATATCCTTTGCTTTCTTCCTGCGCAGTGCTATTGAAGCCTGGATTACCTCCGAATCATATTTTAAGAAAACTGCCCTTGCCCAATATGGATTATTCTTCTATATCTTCTTGGTCTTAAACCTTATAAGTTTGCCTTTAAGCGGCGCGCTCTGGCTATGGATGATGCAGGGCGGACATATGAAATTCACCCAAATCGGCAAAAAAGCGGTCGAGGGCAAAGACATCCGCATCCACTGGAAAGATGTTATCGGAATGGAAGAAGCCAAAGAAGAAGCTATGGAAGTAGTGCGGCTTATGACTGACCGCGCGCAATTGCAGCGTATCGGAGGAAAAATCCTCAAAGGTATTTTAATGATGGGGCCTCCGGGCTGCGGGAAAACCTATCTTGCCAAGGCAATTGCTACCGAAGCAAATATGCCTTTTATCGCTATGTCCGGTTCGGAGTTTATCGAGATGTTTGTTGGCGTGGGGGCCAGCCGGATACGCAAGCTTTTTAAACAAGCCCAGCAATTGGCCTATGTCGAAGGCGGATGTATAATTTTTATCGACGAACTTGACGCGGTAGGCGCGCAGCGCGCAGTTGACCGTGGTTTTGGCGGACAGACTGAAAGCAACACCACTCTAAATCAGCTCCTTATTGAGATGGACGGGTTAAAAGATAAAGAGCATAATGTTGTTATAATCGGCGCCACCAATGCCCCGGAATCATTCCTTGACCAAGCGCTGCTTCGCCCGGGAAGATTTGACCGTAAAATTTACGTAGAATTACCAAACCTTGAAGAGCGCCAAAAACTCTTTGAGTATTATTTAAAAGGGGTAAAATTCGACTCATCAATTGACCTCCTGCGCCTGGCAAGATTAACCGTCTCTAACAGCCCTGCTGATATCTCTAACTTAATCAGGGAAGCAGCGCTCATCGCGATACGCAACAGAAAAGAAGAAATATCAATGAAGGAGATTTCCGAAGCCTATGACCGGGTAGAGATGGGCGTAAAACATAAGGTTGTCTCAACACAGGAAGAGAGAAAGAAAATCGCTTATCATGAAGCCGGGCATGCCGTCGCAATGTATTTTCTTGCCCCCCATTCCGACGTCTTTAAAGCAACGATACTGGCCCGGGGAGGCGCTTTAGGGTTTGTCATGCCGCAGCCGCGCGAAGAAATACACGTGCGCACCAAAGAACAATATTTAGGAGATATAAAAGTAAACCTTGGTTCTTATGCTGCCGAAAAATTGAAATTAAAAACTACCACCTCCGGAGTTTCGCAGGATTTTAACACCGCCACCTGGTACGCGCACAGCATGGTCTGGAAATGGGGAATGGGCCCTTCAGGATTAATCGGAAATTACAGCATGATTGAGAATATGCGCGAAGAGTACGGCTCGTTTAGAGGAGAAAAATCTTCTCTCCTTTCGGAAGAATTAAAAGAACGACTGAATAACGATGTGCAAAAGATCTTAAATGAATGTCTCAGAGAAGTCGAAGATTTACTTAAACGCGAAGATACCCTGCTGGAACGTTTTGCGCAGGAACTCCTTAATAAAGACGAACTTAATTATGATGAAATTGAAGCTATCTTTAAAGATTTTGGCAAAGCCCGCCCTTGTATTAGTTAGCGCAATATCCATTCTTTTTTCCGGATGCTCAAGCCGCATAAATCCCACCTATAAGGAAAAAGATATTCCCTACATAATCAAAAGGATATGCAAAGAAGAGTATAAACTTGATGTCACCACTAAACGCATCCATAACACCATCTGGATTTACGCGCCCTTAAATAGAATCCTCAGCAAAGATTACGGTTTAAAAGAAGACAAGATCTTTGATGAAGAAGTCCTTGATAAAATAAGAAATATTATCGGCACCATCGGACGGGTATTGATAAGCTCGGATAACACCCCGGAATTCTTCGTCTTCACCGCTTCAGATATAAAACTCGGCATTGACTACACTATGATCGGGAGCGTGTTGGACATAAAGAAATCTTACGCGGATTTCATCCCCTGGATGGAAGCTAACCGCAGGTATGTGAACAGATTCAGAGTAGTTCCCGAGGCCATAGGAGACGCTTCCGGCCTGCATTTAACCCCTCATGATATTACTATGGGTGATTTCCTGGCTGAACAGATTGCCCAAAGAATCGGCGCAAGATTTCAAGATGAAGAATTAAAGAAATATTTCAAGGTTGATAAATCCGAGGGCGGGCTTAACGAAGGGGTGTTTTTTTTCGAATATTCGATAACCCGGACGGCTGAATCCAAAGAAAAGATAGATGTCGATAACGAAGCGCTTAAGATTATTAATTACTGTTTAAAAACCTACGAGTTTAACGATTTTACAGGAATCACCCTTATGGATTCAAATACCCAAAATAAAATTATCCTTAACAAGACGGCGATACTTAACCGCCCTAACAGCCTGTAATCCCTACTCTTCTCCCTTTTAATCTGAACCTGCCCAACGTAACCACCTTAATCGCTTCAGGATAAAGTAAATGTTCCGCCCTGTGGATTCTGGCTTCCAGAGAATTCAGGGTATCGGTTTCTTTAACTTCAACTTCTTTCTGCAATATTATCGCCCCGTGATCTATCTGCTCGTCCACAAAGTGTACGGTGGCTCCGGTAATCTTGACTCCATAAGCAAAAGCATCCTTTATCGCATGCGCCCCCTTAAAAGAAGGCAAGAGCGACGGATGAATATTGACAATCCTGTTCTTATAAGCCCGCACAAAATTAGGACTAAGCAGGCGCATGAATCCTGCCATAACGATCAAGCCTATTTTTGCCTCTTTTAACGAATGAATTATTTCTTTTTCGAAATCCTCTTTGGAGGTAAAATCCTCTCTTTTCACCAAGGCTATTTTTATTTTAAATTCCTTTGCCTTATTTAAAACGGGGGCTTGCGGGTTATCGCAGACCAGAAGCGCTAAATTAACTCTCAGGCTTCCTTTTTTTACCGCCCGGGCAATAGCAGTAAAATTTGTCCCCTTGCCGGAAGCAAATACAGCGATATTTTTCATATTTTATAATCCTCAGCCATCAAATTACCTACTACAGTTAAATGTCAAAGGCAAAAGCACAAAATTCAAAATAAATTTAAATGATAAGTACCCAATGACAAAACCTTGGTTTTGACATTTGTAATCTTGATTTTGAATTTATTTTGAATTCTGGATTTTGTCATTTGTCATTAGACTTTTAATCTCTTCCGCTCTTTTCTTCACCGCTTCAATTACCGCGCTTGACGAAACGCTTGCTCCGGTAATCGCCTGCACCTTAGACACATCCTTGATATTTCTAAACCGGTCGGTAAATTCCGACTCTGCCACTTTAGAGCCTAATCCGGGAGTCTCGTTCTGCGATAAAACTTTAATCGCGGTGATAGTCCCGTCATTGAACATCCCTACGAGTGTCCTTATCTCAGAATAGCTTTTCCCGGTAGCCGTAAAGCAGGCGCCTGCCAATTTACCCTTTTTATCCCTGGCTTCGTAATAAACAATCTCATTTCCTTTAATTACCGGAATAAAACTTACCGCCTCAGGAAAAACTTCTTTCAAGGGCAAATCTTCGGCCTGCGCGTTAACAAAAAACAAACCGGTTATCAAAACAAAGGCTAACGTCAATCTAGCCATGAAATCTTCCGGTTAATTATCAGATTAACCGCTCCCAATAGGCTTACTATACATCCGACGGTAACCAGAATCGACAGATGCGAAATTTTCTCGGCCAAGAAACTGCTGATAAACATAAATAAAAGAAAACCCAAATGCATAACAATTTCGAGCGAACTGAAAACCTTGCCCATCATAGCGTTATCGCTTACTTTATGAATTATGGTATTCGAGGCAATCATAACCGGAGAGATAACTATACCCAAGACAAATGCCAAAGCTTCGGCAACAATCAAATATGGATAATATTGTATGGTAAGGGAAAAAATAATCAACATCGCACCACTGAAAATGAGGGCGCTAAAAATCATTTTATAATGGGAAATCCTGTGGCCAAAACGGCCGTAGATAAGAGAACCAACGAATAAGCCGATTCCTAAAAACATAATCAGTAATCCTAAGTCCTTAGTGGCCGAATGCAGAGTCTTTTGCACAAAAACAATTACAACCACGTAGGCCGAACCTAAGGCCGCCCATAAGATAAACATTACCCATGCGGCAAACCGGATGTCTTTCTTCTGGATAAAATATAATACTCCTTCCTTAATCTCCTGAAATACGGATTTCCTGATTACCTCGACCAACCCCTCTCCCCCTGCTTTAGGATTTAAAGCAGAAGTCTTCAGCTTCTTGGAAATTAAGAATATCAGCGTTCCGGAAACAAGAAAACTTAAAGCATCCAGATAGAAACCGCTTTTGGCGCCTAACCATTCTACGACGACGCCGCTTACGCCAAAGCCGGCTATGGCCGCGATCATTCCTGTGGTATTAACCAGTGAATTTGCCAGTAAGAGGTCTTTTTTCTCGACCAAATCCGGGACTATTGAAAGTTTGGCCGGAACAAAAAATCTGCCGATGGAAAAAGTGAAAAAGATGATTATATATATCAAGGCCATATTTTTGGTGTAAAATAGAAAAAAAGGGATGGTAAAAACCAGGGCCGCCCGCAGGAAATCGCAGGCATACATAGTCCTGCGCCTATTCCATCTATCTATATAGACACCGGCTATAGGACCAATCAGGAAAACCGGGATAATGGTAAAAGAAAGGACTTTCGCTATCCCCATCGTGGAACCCGGAGATCTCCAATACACAAAAGCGATTAAAGCCATCTGGTCAAGCCTATCCCCAAGCTGAGAGATGATTTGGCCTAACCAAAGCAGGAAGAAATTACGGTTTTTAAATACCTCGCGGAAATGGGACATCTATTTTACAGAGCCGATGAGTGGAATCGAACCACCGACCTTGACTTTACGAAAGTCCTGCTCTACCAACTGAGCTACATCGGCATATTGGGAGTAATTATACCAATAATTTATATATTAGTCCAAGAAAAAAATATTTGACAAAATCGATAAATGTGCTAACGTATTAACATCATTAACGTTGCAAGGAGAAGTTAACATTTTTTTAAGGAATAGGCAAAAACCGTAAAGCAAAGTAAACAAAAAAATACGCTTTACGGCTTTTTTATATACAGTAACCCCGCGTTCATGAAATCCGGGTTCGGGGGGTCAATCAGTAACCCTTAAGGTTAAGGGCAATTGGAGGAGGTGAAAAGAAACAGATGGCAAAAGGTAAAGTGAAGTGGTTCTCGAACCAAAAAGGTTATGGTTTTATCACCACCGAAGACGGTAAAGACGTTTTCGTCCATTACAGCGCTCTCAAAAGCGACGGTTATAAAACTCTTGAGGAAGGCCAAGAAGTAGAATTCGAGGTTACTCAAGGCCCAAAAGGCGACCAAGCTACTAACGTTACAAAATTATGAAGTTTTTTAGCGGCTAAATATCTTTCGGCCGTGAAAGCATAAATTAGTAACGTAAAAGTTTTTCGGACAAACAAAACCCCCGTTAATCTACCGGGGGTTTTGTTTTAAAGACTAACGCATTTTTCCGGCTCAAACGGAGCTACAACCCTCTCAAGCATACCATGCATATACGCTAGGAAAACTCCGTAATTTGTAATCGGCGTATGAACCGCAGAGGCATAACCTATCCTGCTAAGCATTTCTCTCCTATTAAGCATGCATCCGCCGCAATGAATAACCAAAGAATATCCTTTCACATCAAGAGGGAAATCATATCCAGAAGCATACTTGATAACAATCCCTTCTGATTTAAAATTCAAGTGCCCGGGTATAATAACTTTACCTATATCATCTCCTATCGGATGATGGGTGCAGGCTTCCGCAATTAAAACCCTTGAACCGGCTTTCAGATTATCTATCTGGCGCGCCCCCTCTACAAGAATGTCCAAATCGCCTTTATACCGGGCGTATAAAACCGAAAAGGTAGTAAGTGCAATATTCTGCGGGATAAACTTTGCGACACTTGAGAGCACCTGTGATTCGGTAATGACAAGCTTCGGCGGATTTTTCAGATTATCCAACGCGTCTTCCAGTTCCGGTTCTTTTATTACCAAAACCCGGCAATCCGTATCGAGCACATCCCTGATTGTCTGAACCTGCGGAAGCTTAAGCCTGCCCTTCGGCGCTTCCATATCTAATGGCGCCACCATCAAAACGAGGTCGCGCGGCGCAAGGATATCTTTAAGTATGGACTTTCTCTCGTAATCATCGGGAGCAAGCTCGACTATTTTTTGCCGCAATTCGCCTATTCCTTTATTTTTAAGCGCGCTTACGCATATATAATTTATTTTCTTAAGCTGTAACTCCGACAAAAGGCCGCTTACAACATCACCCTGGTCGATTTTATTGATTACGGCTATCAACGGCACCCCTCTGGCCTTAACTTCTTTTATAAAATTAAGCTCATATTCGCCTAATCCCTGAGAGCGCTCTAAAACCAAAAGCGCTATATCCGTCTTACTGAGGATTTTATAAGCTTTCTTAACCCGCAGCTGGCCGATTTCCCCAGAATCGTCTATACCTCCGGTGTCTATAATCACAACCGGGCCGATCTCGTGTATCTCCATGGCTTTATAGACGGGATCCGTGGTAGTGCCGGGCACATTTGAAACAATGGCAATATCCTGCCCGGTTATGGAGTTTATCAAGGTGGATTTTCCGGCATTTCTCCTGCCGAAGATTCCTATATGCATCCTGTTACTTAGAGGCGTGTCGTTCATTATGCTCCTCCCTAATTGAATAAATAGCGTTTTTTTATTGAATGCCCGGCTGAATAATCTAAAAACCTCCCCGAGATTTTCGCTTTCTCATCCATACATAATACACATTTTTCCGAAGCCTCTTTTATGCATGCCTTCCCCGGGTATATTTCATATAAAGCTTTATACTGCGGGGGAGTAAAATTCGGCATTAAAACATTAGCGCCGGATTTAAGCCCTTCTATCCTATAGTCGGTGCCGACGCTGCCTAAAGCAGTTGTTGCCGGCAGATGCGCATCCCGGGTAATGATACGGGTCAAAGCGATAACCTTTAATGTCAAGCGGATATCTCCCGGCTTATCATTCGAAAAGAAAGTCCCGGTATGGGGAATAAACGGTCCTATTCCGATCATATCAAAATTCTTATCTTTAAAAAATAGAATATCGCGGGCAAGAGAATCTGCTGTCTGCCCCCTTAAACCAACTAACACCCCTGAACCTACCTGATACCTAAGGCTGATAAGATCATCTAAACATTTCAGGCGCGATTCAATAAACCTTCCCGAATGTGCCGCAGCATATACCTGAAGATCGGTAGTCTCAATTTTCAGAAGATACCTGTCTGCCCCGGCATCACGCCATAATTTATATGCATCATGCGGTTTCTCTCCGGCAGAAAGAGTAATGGCCAGGCCAAAATTATTTTTTATCTCTTTGATAATTCCCGCCAGCCATAAAGGCTCAAGCTCGCTATCTTCACCCGACTGTAAAACTACGGTCTTTATATTCATAGCGCTTAAATCATCAACAGCGCGCATTATTTCATCCTTGGTCATTCTATATCTTTTAATACAGGAGTTTTGTTTGTTTAAGCCGCAATAAAAACAGCTGTTGGCGCAATTATTGGAGAATTCCACCAGCCCCCTTAAAAGAACCCCCTCGCCTACAAACTTTTTCCTTACTTTATCGGCGAAGGAAAACAAAACTTCCAACTCTTTTTCATCTTCCAGCAGAAGAAGGCGTTTTATCTCGTTAAAGCTCTCCCCGGGTTTTTCATAGACTCTATTCAAAGTATCTTGGAGCCCGCCAACCGCATTAAACATAAGCATCCCTTACGCCCTTATCGATAGCGCGGAAAAATGTGTTTAGCTCAAGCTGCGCGCGCTCATCCAGGCTCTTGCGTGCCTGCCCGATTAAGCCATACCCCGCCTTCTTCACACCGGGAGAAGCAAAGTCATCAAGGTATTCTTTCAAAGTTACGAGGGCATTAAAACTGCATTTATCCTTAATCAGCCCCGGCTTGGCTAAATTCATAAAAGCCTCTCCGGTGCGCTCCCGGCGGTAACAGGCAGCGCAAAAACTGGGAATAAAATCTTTGGAAATTAAAGTGCCGATTATTTCATCGAGAGTGCGCTGGTCGCCTATGCAGAACTGGACGTCGCTATCAGCGTTATTATCCGCGCAAGAGTATCCCCCGGGAGAAGTCCTGGATTCGGCGCTGATCTGCGAAATGCCGAACCCGCAAAGTTCATCGCGCGCCTCGGCTGTTTCCCGCGTAGAAAGGATCATCCCCGTATACGGCACTGAAAGGCGCAATACAGCAACCAATTTCTTGAAATCATCGTCAGAAACAGGGTAAGGAATCTTAAACTCGGTGCCTTGCGCCGGCTCGATCCTGGGGACTGAAATCGTATGCGGGCCTATACCGAACGCCTTCTCAAGGTATTCGATATGCGAAAGCATCGCCAGCGTATCAAACCTGTAATCATAAAGCCCGTAAAGCACGCCCATACCTATATCATCTATCCCCGCCTGGAAAGCGCGGTCAATAGAATCAATACGATTGTCCGGATCACTTTTTGGCCCTGTTGGATGCATAATACGATAAGTCGAATCGTGGTAAGTTTCCTGGAATATCTGATACGTTCCGATTCCGGCTTCCTTTAACTTCCTGAATTCATCCACTTCCAGCGGAGCGCAATTTATATTTATGCGCTTTATAGCGTGCGCTCCCAGGCGCTCTTCATATATCTCTCGTATCGCCTGAACGTAAAAATCCACTCCGCCGTTAACCTCTCCGGCTACCATAAGGATGCGTTTATGCCCGCGCTCAAGGAGAAACCGGGTTTGCTGGCGTATCTGGCTGATATCAAGGCGGCGGCGCTTGGTTAATTTGTTATCTGCGCGGAAAGCGCAATACAAACATTTATTCACGCAAAAATTACTGATGTAAAGAGGAGCGAACAAAACAACGCGCCTGCCGTAAACCTTCTCTTTTACAAAATACGCGGCGCTAAAAATCTTATCGAGCAACGCTTTGTCTTCGACCATTAAAAGTGCTGCCGAATCTTCCAGCGATAACCGTTTAAGTGAGCGCGACTTGGCAAGGATAGCCTCAACCTCGGCTTCGCTTGCCTTGGCGGCATTACCAATCAAATCGCTTATTTTCCCGGCATTTATATGTTTCATATTCCCGTTACTCTCCCGATGAACGCTTGCGGTATCCCTGCAGGATTTCAGAAACCTTTTTTGGCGTAAGCGAACCGTAGATCTTTCCGTCAATCATCATAACCGGCGCCAAGCCGCAGGCTCCCAGACAGCGCGCTTCTTCCAAACTAAATAAACCGTCGGAAGTCATCCCTCCGATATCGGTTTTCAATTCTTCCTTCAATTTCTCGAGTATTTCTCCTGCGCCTTTTATGTAACAAGCAGTCCCTAAACATATCGCGATAACATGTTTTCCGGGTTTTTTGAGTTTAAAGTAATGGTAAAAGGTTGCCACCCCCCAGATATGCGCGGTGGGAATATTCATAGTCGCGGCCACTTCATCCATGGCATCCCTATCCAAATAGCCATAAAGCTCCTGCACCTTATGCAAAATGGCAATCAAATTCGACTCTGAACGGCTTGCGCCTTTTAAGGCGTCCATAAACCGGTTAAGCTCGGATAGTTTTGAATCTTGAGCCTTAACTGAACACGACATTTTAATGTCCTCCCAAAAAATAACTAACGCGTGGTTAGCTCCTGCGGAATAATACCGCGTGGAAATTTAGCCTTATAATGAGTATGCAAAAGTTCATGCGATTTCTCCCCCAAAGGCTTACCCAAGAATTCCCTATATAGCCTGCGGATATCAGGATTATTGTGCGCCCGGCGGATTGTCTTATGCCGGTCAATATCATAGAGGGCTTGGGCGCGCTTCTTAAGCGTATCTTCGTCAAGCGGTATAGAATTAAGACCCGCGTAAGGCTGGCCTCCTCCCCCGATGCACCCTCCGGGGCAGCCCATAATTTCTATAAAATGATAGCGGCCGGGGTCCTTACGGACAATCTCCAAAAGCGCGTTAGCGTTACCAAGCCCGTGGGCTACTGCAACGCGCACCTGGGCGCCATCAAGACTAATCAAACCCTCCTTGATGCCTTTTAACCCGCGCAACTCGTTTATCTCAATTTCCATCAATGGTTCTCCGGTATAAAGTTCATAAGCGGTCCGAATAGCAGCTTCCATAACGCCACCAGTTGCTCCGAATATAGCGCCCCCTCCGCTGGAAAGCCCCAGCGGCTTATCAAAATCCTCTCCTTTGATATTAATAAAATCGACCCCTCCGGATTTAATCATCCAGGCAAGTTCTCTGGTAGTTACGACTATATCTACCGCCGGCATTCCATTAATCCGAAGTTCCGGCCGGGACGCCTCATATTTCTTGGCCGTGCAGCACATTACCGCCACACTTAAGATTTTCTTAGGTTCGGTTTTAATCTTATCGGCGAAATAAGTCTTGAGTAAAGCCCCCATCATAGACATGGGAGATTTACAAGTAGAGATATTACCAATCAAATCCGGATAAAACTGTTCCATACATTTCATCCACGCGCTGGAACAAGAGGTAATCATCGGCAGTTTTCCTTTACCTTTGAGCCTCTCTAAAAACTCGCTGGCTTCTTCCATAATCGTAAGATCCGCGCAAAACTGGGTGTCAAAGACATAATCGAACCCGAGCCTGCGCAATGCCGCCACGGTTTCTTTCTCTTTCGATACGCCGGGCTCAAAACCAAAGGCTTCGCCGATTGCCGCGCGCACAGACGGGGCAAACTGAACAACCTTCACAAAATTATCATCCTGCAACTTCTCAAAAAGTTCCTGGGTGTGATTTTTCTCGACGAACGCCGCTGTTGGGCAGACATTGATGCACTGTCCACAGGCAGTGCAGACGCTTTCGCTAAAAGGCATATCGTATGCGGGGATTACCACCGTCTTGAAACCCCGGTAAGCGTAACCCAAATTATTTACCTTTTGGATTTCCGAACAAATACGCACGCACCTGCCGCAAAGGATACATTTGTTCGGGTCCCTGATTACGGATTCCGAGGAAAGATCTTTTGCATAACATTTCCTCTCTCCCTCAAAATGCCTGTGCCGCAGTCCCATAGCGTAAGCTAAACGCTGCAATTCACAGATACCGTCGCGTTCACAGGTATGGCAGTCTTCGGGATGATTATCCAGAATAAGTTCTACGATATCGCGCCGGGCTGTCCTTAACTCCTTAGTGTGCGTGAGTATCTTCATCCCGTCTGCTACCGGATAGGCGCAGCTTGCCACATAATTCTTCATCCCTTCCACCTGCACGATACAAACACGGCAGGCGCCTTCAATAGAAAGTTTCGGGTGATAACAGAGCCGCGGAATATGGTAGCCAAGCTTATCAGCAGCCTGCATTATTGTCTGGCCGTCTTCTACTTCATAAGGCCGGTTATCTATGTAGATCTTGATTTTCTTTGCCATTTCTATTCTCCTAAACCCGGCTAATTGCGCTGAATTTACAAACCTTATAGCAGGCACCGCATTTGATACATTTCTGCTTGTCTATCTCATGCCTGCTCTTTAAGGCACCGGTTATCGCGCCTGCCGGGCAGGCTTTCCTGCAAAGGCCGCACCCGACGCATTTATCAATGATAGTATACTCCAGGAGCGACGGGCAAAAATGCGCCCGGCATTTTTTATCCCGGATATGCTCTTCATATTCTATACGGAAATTCTTAATGGTGCTTAAAACAGGATTGGGCGCTGACTGGCCTAAACCACAGAGAGAAGCCTTCTTGATCATCGTCCCTAACCGTTCCAATTTTTCAATATCCCCTTCTTCGCCCTTACCCTCGGTTATACGCGTAAGTATCTCCAGCATCCGTTTTGTCCCTTCCCTGCAGGGAGCGCATTTGCCGCAGGATTCATTCTGAGTAAATTCCAGGAAGAACCTGGCGACATTAACCATACAAGAATCTTCGTCGATAATAATCATTCCGCCGGAACCCATAATTGAACCTGCTTTCGCCAGAGAATCATAATCAATGGGAGTATCCAGATACTCCTCGGAAAGACAGCCTCCGGAAGGCCCTCCCGTTTGAATGGCTTTGAATTTCTTGTTACCAGGAATACCCGCCCCTATATCATAAACTATTTCCCTCAGAGTCGTGCCCATCGGTACTTCCACTAAACCGGTATTGGTAATTTTACCCGCCAAAGCAAAAACTTTCGTACCCTTGCTTTTCTGCGTACCTATGGAACTAAACCATTCGGCGCCGTGAATAATCACAACCGGGATATTCGCCCAAGTTTCAACGTTATTGATAAGTGTAGGCTTATCAAAAAGACCCCGGACCGAGGGAAACGGCGGACGGGGACGAGGCATTCCGCGATGGCCTTCAATAGAGTGGATTAACGCGGTCTCTTCGCCGCAGACAAAAGCGCCTGCTCCCAGGCGTATCTCGATATTGAAAGAAAAATTCGAACCTAAAATATTTTCTCCCAGAAAACCTTGGCTTCCGGCATCGATAATTGCTTTCTCCAGCCTCTTTACCGCCAAAGGATATTCCGCCCTAATATAAATAATCCCCTTATTCGCGCCTATGGCATAACCGCCGATAAGAATCCCTTCTATAACTGTATGCGGATCGCCTTCAATGGTGCTGCGGTCCATAAATGCACCCGGATCTCCTTCATCGGCGTTACAGATAACGAATTTTTCCTCGCTGTTTTCGCGGGCAGTAAGCTCCCACTTAACTCCCGTCGGAAACCCGGCGCCCCCCCTTCCGCGCAATCCGGATTTTTTTAAAGCATCAATAACCTGAACAGGGGTCATTTCCGTTAAAACCTTTGCTAATGCCTCATATCCTCTAGCCGATAAATAATCATCTATGCTTTCAGGGTCAATAATACCGCAATTCCTTAAGACTATACGCATTTGCCTGCTGAAAAAATCAACATCGCCGAAAACCCGCTGGAAATGGCTGCAAAGATGCCCTTCTTCAAATTTTTCTTTTTCCGGCTGTTTTACTTTTCCGCTATCCGCCCAATCCCTGATTACCTCTCCCTTTTTTAAATGCCTTTCGATAATCTGCTTGGCCATCTCCGGAGTTACTTTACAATATTTCACCGGTATTTTTCCGTCCTCCATAACTTCAACCGTTGGTTCGAAATTACACCTTCCCGCGCACCCCTTCTGCGACACGCAAACATCGGTCAGGCCGGATTTGACTGCCTGCAAAAATACGTCCATGACCTCTTTTGAGCCGGCGGCAATCTCACAGGTAGCCATTCCCACGTGGACGCGCTTAATGGAAAGGTATTCTTTACTGTGGATGCGATCCAAAGCTTCCGAGCGTTTCTTTTTGAGGATATCCAGCGGCGCTATCATATTCTATCTTCACCCTTTTTTTTCCAAAACATTCACAAAGTAAACAAGATTTTCCAATTCGATTTCCAGATTGACGTTATTGATGGCACAATCATTGGGAGCCTTAAGCCTTAGGGGGGCAAAATTAAGTATTCCCTTGATTCCTGCGGCGAACATAGTATCGGCTGCGCGCTGGGCGCCAACTTCAGGAACCGCTAGTACCCCCACCTTTATATTGTTAGAAACTACGAAATCTTTCATTTCTTCCATCGGCAAAACAGGAATTTGGGCGTTTTTGGCGAACTTGAGCGGGTCTATATCGAAAGCTGCCTCTATCTTTATCCCTTCTTTTTCAAAACCCCGGTAATGCATAAGCGCGTAAGCTAAGTGTCCTGCTCCGGCAATGATTACTCTTTCAATCCTGTCCTTTCCCAATATCCCGCCGAGTTTTTCAAGAAGCGAGGCTATTTCATAACCTCCTTTACGATTTCCGGTAATGCCAAAAAGCGAGAAATCTTTTCTTACCTGCGACGCGGTAACGCCTATGGCGTCGGCGAGATTGTCCGAAAAGACCTTTACAAAACCTAAGTCTCTTAAGCGGTAAAGCGCGTTTTTATATCGAGAAAGCCTTATAATACAATTTTTATTCGTTATCATATTGTTCCTTTTTTCACAATATAATTGAATTATAACATTTGCTATTTACTTGTCAATACTTTATTGTGATTTAATTCACAATAAATTCTTAAAAAATATATGGCGTTGGGTTTCCAACATTCTTAGCACTTCCAGATAACTCTAGGGATGCTTCTTGCCGGTATCCGGCTATAGCGGTATTTGGAATACCCGATCATCATCGCCGCTCCGGCATAAGCGCGTGAAGATATGCCTACAAATTTCCTTACTTCTTCCGACATATTGATTGCCATATTCACATACCCTGCCCAACAGGCGCCCAAGCCCAAGCCGAATGCCGCAAGCTCAAGGTAGGCCCCCGAAATCGTGCATGACTGCGGAACCATCAGATCATCTTTAAGGCCATAAGCAATCACTATACAAGGCGCTCCCCGGCAGATTAAATCTTTTCTTTTCTTCCATGATTCAACCAAACGGTCAAAACTAAAAGACTCTGCCATCTCAGGCTTAGAGCTCAAAAGGCCCCCCATCCATTTAGAAACAAGGCCTCCTAAATCATAAACCTTGTCTTTACCCATAACTACCGCCCAATTAACCGGTTGGCGATTAATCCCTGACGGCGCATACCGGGCAATATCCAAAAGTTTTTCTATTAGCTCCTTGGCTACAGGCTCATCTTTATATACTCGGATCGAGCGCCGAGCTTTTAAAAACAGCTCGACTTGCTCTGCTCCGGGCAGCTTGGAATAATCAAGCAGCGCCGAATCCTTGATGTCCATCGTAGAAAGTTTTATCGCTCCGCAAGGGCAAAAAGCAAAACAATGCCCGCAGTTAATACAAACTTCTCCGCCTCCCGGGACAAATTCCGGAACGCGTTCTTTCTCATTCATTTTCAGGATATGTATAGGGCAGACCTCGACACACTTTCCGTCTCCAGCGCATATTTTCTTATTAACTTCGATAGTAATCATATACAGCCTTCATTCCCGTAAACACCGCTGACCCCAATCACGATTTTTTTCAATCTAGCATCTCGATTCCTCTTGCCTTGCAACTTGCTGCAAAATCTGATTTGCGGCACAGGCGTCATCGTCATAATCATTGTTTTCTGCATTAAAATTAGCCGGATTACTTTCCAACTTTGCCATAGTGTTTTCCGAATACATGGAAACCTTGCCTTTATATTTATTCCGGTAAATCTTGCCTTCAAAGATATTCCCCCAAACGTGAATATCCTTTAATTGCTTCGGATCAACAGCCAAAGGATCCTGTTCGAGAATGGTAAAGTCGGCAATTTTACCCACAGCAATACTGCCGATCTCTTTTTCTTTTTGCAGAACATAGGCGGCATTAATGGTAATAGCTTTTAACGCATCTTTAACACTAATCTTTTCCTCAGGCCCGGCGACTTTACCAGACATAGTCAAACGATTTACCGCGCACCAGGCAAGGGTAAGCGGGCTGGCTGGCGCCATTGGCGTATCAGAATGCAGAGATAAAGGAATATTATTTCTCAACAGGGAATTACTGCGCACCATATATTGCGCTCGCTCCGGGCCAAGCCCGACTTCCGAATATCTATCAGCCAACACATATACATAATAAGGATTGACGCTAACAATGCCGCCTAATTTGCTAAGCGATACGGACTGCTTCGGCTCAGAGACGCAGTAATGTTCCAGAGAGAAACGGTGATCCTGGCGCGGATTTTCTTGCATTAATTTATCAAGAATGCCAATGCTCACATCGTTACCCAAATCTCCGTTAACATGGATACGAATCTGATAACCGGCATTCCAGTATAATCTGGCGCTATCTTCCAGCTCCTGCGGAGTCTGGATCCACTGCCCTTTGTGGCCGTCAAAATAGGGATCTTTTAACTGCATATCCTGGGAAAAAGCAGCGCCGTCACAATAAAGTTTGATTTGCTTGGGTAAATAATAAACGCGGTGGCCGCCTTTTTCACAAACTTTTCTCGTCTCCTCAAGCGCTTTTGCCGGGCCGTATTTTTCATAAAGCACCTGGCCGCTGGGAATCAATAAATTCCTGAAAGACGTCCAATCATTGTCAAACACCAGCTTCATTAGCTCCAAAGCGGAGCCAGGCAGCATTATCCCGGGATCCGCGGTGGTTGTCAGGCCGCTGGCGCTGACATACTGCTTGCACATTTCCAAGCCGCGGAAAAAACGAAACGGTGAAGCTATATGAGGATAAAGCGGTTTTACTATCAGGGAAAGCCCGGCTTCCCAGAAATGCCCGTTAGCGAAATCGGTTTGTTCGCTGGCATGGCCGTGCCCTTTAAGCATCTGGCCTGTAATCTTCAGGGCATTGAGCGCGGCAGTATTCAGATAGAACTCATGCACGGAACGATGCCAGACAACAATCGGCCGGGTTAAAGAAATGCCGTCGAGATCCTTGCGGGAAAGTTTACCGTGAAAGTATTGATGATAACCCCAGGTAAAAAGCCATTCTTTCTTGTCTTTTATCGCCTTTTCAGTTGCGCGCAGTTTTTCCAAGTAGGCATTGCGTCCGGTAATGCCTTTTATTTTGGCCCAAGGCAGATCCCAATCATCAGGAGTAATAAAGTGCATCGGCGCAACCAAAGCGAACAACCAAAGGTGAAGATGCGGGTCAATTAACCCCGGCATAATGATCTTGCCGGCAAAACGGTTATCGATTCTATAATTTCTCCCCTCGAGAATTCTTTTGACCTCCTCAAGGCTGCCAACCGCAATAATCCGATCTCCGTCAACCGCAACCGCTGTAGCTAACGGTCTATTTTCTTCCATGGTAATTATTTTCTTGGCGGTATAAACTACTGCCTCATCTTGCGGCGTAAACATCTTCCCGATGGATTCCAGCGAAAATGTCTGGGCAAAAGCTTGGCTGGTCAAAAAACAAAATAATAATAAAGCCTTAAAGATCTTCGACATAGCGCTCTCCTTTCCAAAAACATCCCCTACTTTTTTAGAGGATACTTCTTGCAGGTGAATTTTACGCCTTCGGGACAATAGCCAAACGCAACGCACTTTGCGCCTGAATTATTGAAAACCGCGGGTAATTTCTGTTTACATATCTTTAGCATTTCTTCGGCCAGCCTCCTAATCTCCCACTGCGCGCGAGCGCAGCAGCGTTCCTGGAAAAAATGTTCCAGTTCCCGGCAGTTCATCGTAACTACTATCTTTGTCTCGGAGGCTTGCGGCAATACAAAACGCGCATCCTGATTAGCGCTCTCCCCTTTCTTACCCTTATTTTCAAAGGCCTTTAAAAGACAGTTGTAACTTTTCTGGATTTCCCGCATAGTATTTACATATTCCTTCTTCATTTCTTCGTCTGCTTCTATCGAAGGAGGGATAATATAATCAAAATCCGATTCTTTGACATAACGCTGGCTTTGTTGTGAATATGAAGCGATTCTATGCCGCACCAATTGGTGAGTTAGCGCGCGGGAAACCCCTTCGATAGCAAAAGTAAATTTTACATGCTCAAGAGGGCTTTTGTGGCCAGAAGAAACAACCTGCCTGACAAACTCTTCCTGTTTCACAAGGTCTTTCAGGCCTTCGGCGAATATCTGCCCGGCAAAGCTTGCCGAATAACACTGCCGGCAGGCCGCATAGATTATCGACAGGGCATTTTGTGAAAAATCCAACAGCTCTATGTGCAATTCTACTTGCGCCATTTACAACCTCCCTTTTGCTTACCCCCAAGTTGCATTTATTTGCATCAAAAAATAAAAATATTTTTTTGTCAAGATTATTTAATCAAGAATCTGTTTAACAATGCCGACAGGCAATAAAAAACCGCGGCAAACAAAACTATCGTGGCTCCGCTTGCCGTTCCCCAGTAATACGATACAATTAACCCGGCGATACCGGAAAGAACGCTGATGATTACCGCCCCTAACGTATATGAATATGTGTTTCGCGCGAAGTTACGGCTGGCTGCCGCAGGTAAAACCAAAAGCGAATTAATGATTAAAATACCTGCCAGCCGGATCGAAACAATCACCACAATCGCAAGTAGTACCGTAAAACTTGTCTCTGTCAGAAACGTGTTAACTCCGCGGCTGCGCGCCAAGGAAGGATTAACGCTCGTGATTATCATAGCATTACCCGCTATGTGCCAATAAACTAAAACAACTATTGCTATTAGAGAAAACCAAGCAATTTGTTTGGGCGTAACTGCCAGGATATCCCCGATTAGATAGCTCGTATATTTAACAAACCCGCCCTGCCGGCTTAAAATAACGATACCTAAAGCAACGATAAAAGCGAAGAAAACCCCTAAAACAGTATCAATGGAAGTTTTGGTAATATTTTTTAGGAGGTTTATGCTGACGGCCAGGACTACCGCTAGAATAATCATGGGCAGCGTCGGATCATAAAAACCCAAAAGCACGCCTATCGCAATTCCCGTAAGCGCGGAATGGCCTAACACATCAGTAAAGAAAACCATCCGGTTATTGACCACCATTGTTCCTAAAAGCGCAAACAACGGCGTAACAAGTAATACAGCCAAGAGCGCGTTTTTCATAAAAACATAATGCGTCCAGCCAAATGGAAGAATATCCATTATCTTGTACCAAGCCTCAATGATTATCATTCTTACTGTCCCCTGAAACTCTCAAGTTAGGCAAACAGGAAATATTCCACAAGCTTGGCCCGAATGCCGCAACCAATTTTTCATTTGAAAGCACTTCTTTAGGCTCTCCTTGCGCGATAACGGAACGATTAAGCAGTATGAGGCGATCAACATAAGAAGATACACCGGCTAAATCATGCGTTACAAGTATCACCGCGATATCGTTCTTTTTCCTCAAATCATCCACGATTTGATAAAAAAGAGATAATCCTTTAATATCTACTCCGCTGGCCGGTTCATCCAGTAACAGTAGTTTGGGAACAGGAGTCATAGCAATGGCTAACAAAACCCGTTGCAATTCTCCTCCCGAAAGTTCACCGAGCCTTCTTTTGAGCAAATGCTCCGCCGAAAACAAAGAGAGAACGTCTTTCACTCTCTCCGATAAATCTTTGCTCACTCCGGCCCAAACAGGATAGCGGCTTATTGCTGAAGCCACAAGATCCGTTACGCTGATAGGAGAGCTAAGATCAAATTGCAGCTTTTGGGGAACATAGCCTATCTTGGTTTTCTGGGAGGCGCTGCCGGCTACACGGAAAGATATTTTGCCTTTAGAGGGAATCTCCCCAAGGATGGTACGCAAGAGAGTGGTTTTCCCGGCGCCGTTGGGACCGACTACGCCTATCACCTCACCGCAGTTGACATGCAAATTAACATTGTCAAGTATGACGTTATCGCCAAACCTGACGGTTAAATTATCAATCTTCGTGCAGCAATGTTCGCAGGTATTCATCAAACAGCCTAATGCTCCCTTATTTTAATTTCTAAAAGCAAGCTTTAAAATCTTAAGGTTATTCTCCATTATATTAACGTAAGCGTCATAATCATCGCTGCCGGTTACTGCCGGATCAAGCACGTATACTTTAGCGCCTGTTTCCCTGGCTATGGCTTGGGCTGCGGCAGATGGATACTGCGGCTCGCTAAACAATGCCGGAATACCGTTCTTCTTAACGATCTCGATTGTCTCTGCCAATTCTTTTGCGCTCGGTTCACTTCCCGGCTCCCGTTCTATTACAGCAGCGATTTTTAAACCAAATTCCTCGGCAAAATACGGAAAAGCCTCATGAAAAGTTATAATTGCTCTGCCTTTATAAAGAGCTAATTCGAAATGCATTTTCTGACGCAACGCTTCAAGCTTTGCCGCATAATCAGCTGTATTCTTGGCGTAGAGTTCTTTGTGATCAGGGTCAAATTCTTCCATTGCCCGGCCTAAATTCTTTACCTGGATTATCGCATTGGAAATACTCACCCATACATGCGGGTTATCGCCTTCATTCCCCCCTCCTTTAATTAAAGGTATTCCTGCGGATAGCTGGATTATCTTCAAATTGGGATGCTGCGCGATGATTTTATCCAGAAAAGATTCCATCCCTGCGCCATTAGCCACAAAAACCTGCGCGTCAGCCAGTTTTCTCATATCGCTGGTTGTAACTGTATAGTCATGCAGGCAACCGGTTAATGGCGGAGTAAGATTCTGGACTGAAACACCAGGAACATCTTTTATGACATTCTTGGCCATGATATACATTGGATAGAATGAAGCGACTATCTTGATATCCTTGGCTGCGCTGGCAGCATTACCAATAGAGACGAAATAACAAACCATAAGGAAAACTGATAAAATAAATACGGGAATGCGGCGAATGAACATATATTCTCCTCCTTTTTTATGGACAGGCGTTTTGGTCACCAGCTTTACCAAGCATCGCTTCAATTCGATCCTTTGCCTTGGCCACAGGGGCAAAAATAGCCGGACCGTTGACGCAGCCTCCTTCACAATTCATTACCTCGATCAGGCTAGCAGGACAATTGCCTGCGGCATAAGACTGAAGCTGCCTCAACGAAGATTTATTCAGGCCATTTACGGAAATTGTTTCTATCTTTTCGCCATCCGGAAGATGTTTTAAGATGGCGGCGATAACTCCCCCTTTTAACGGAAAACCGCGGCCGTAATCGCTTGCACAGAATTCCGGTTTCTCTTCAGGCTGCTTAGACACTTCTATCCCCTGGGCTCCGAATAAGGAATTAAGCTCTTCGAATGTCATATAATAATCTACCCCTTTATAATCTATCGCCTCGCGCCGTTTGGCAACACATGGCCCGATAAAAACAGTCAGGGCTTCTTTATCTCTTTCCTTAACCCTTAGAGCCGCCAACTGCAGGGGGCTTGGAGTTCCGGATATAAACGGCAATATGGATGGAATTATCTTGTGCGCCGCCTGCATATACGCCGGGCAGCAAGAAGTGGTCATAAACCGCAACCCTTCCCTGCGCTTCCTCAGGAACTCCTCCGCCTCGCGCCTTGCCGCTTCATCTGCCCCGAGAGCAACTTCTTCAACAGCGTAAAAACCTATTCTTTTAAGCGCAGATATAATTCTAAACAATCCCCCTTCAAATTGCCCTGTAATGGCTGGCGCAGGCAAAGCATGAACTCGCTTTCCGGAACCAAAAGCGCGTAAAATATCCAATAGCTGTGAACGCTCCGCTATGGCGCCGAACGGACAAACACTGACACATCTACCGCAATATATGCATTTAGAAAAATCTATCTCGGCCTTTCCTTTTTCATCTTTATGGATTGCCGACACTGGACAAGCCTCCTCGCATGGGATAGGAATACGGACTATGGCATGATATGGACAGACTTCTTGGCATTTACCGCACCTGATACACTGCTCGTTATCTATCCTCGACTGCCCATCCAGCATAACTATGCATTTTTTCGGACAGTTAACCACGCATGGACGGGCCATGCAGCCTTTGCAGGCGTTAGTGACATAATAGTGCGCGGCCATGCAGCCCGAACACGCCGGATCAATAATAGTAAGCACCTTCTTGGAAATCTCTTTTCTACGCAAGGCTTGACTGGCATATTCGGACAAAGGAGTTAATTCATCCGTTTCGTCTTCTTTTCCAAAACCTAAAATCGCCATAGCACGATATTTGATTAACGCGCGGCTTTTATAGATACAACACCGGCTGGTTTCGCTCCCCTCCGGGCGCATCTCAATGGGCATACGGTCGATCGTCTCAACTAAATTGTTGCGCAGAAACGACTCGATGATCCGAACCTTTAAACCATGATAGACGTTTCTTACATTATTATTATAATCCATAGCTTATCTTTCTGCCGAAGCGCTTTTTTTCGACAGATACCTGGCTGCCGAATAGGAACTGCGCACATAGGGCCCGCTTTCGATATGCAAAAAACCTGATTTTTCGCCCTTTTCTTTATAAAAACTAAACTGCTCAGGTGTAATATATTCCTTCACCGGATAATGACGTTTGCTCGGAGAGAGATATTGCCCGATACTCAAAAAATCGCACCCTGCCGAACGTAAATCACCCATTACCGAAAAAACCTCTTCTTCCTTTTCTCCTAATCCCAGCATAATACCCGACTTTGTCCTTGTCCCGGGAGATATTCTCTTGATCATCCGCAGAACCTCAAGTGAACGGGCATAATCCGCGCCCTGACGCACTATCGCATAAAGAGAAGGAACGGTTTCAACATTGTGCGCGATAATATCCGCGGATGCCTCTGCCACAACAGCCAGCGCATCCGGAGAAAGCCCGAAATCCGGGATCAGGGCCTCAATAGTCAAATCGGATGAACTTCGCCTAATACATAAAATGGTGTCGGCAAAAGCCTTCGCGCCGCCGTCAGGAAGGTCATCCCGCGTAACGCTGGTTATAACGATATGCTTTAGGGAAAGCCTTGCTGCCGCCTTGGCAACCCTTGCCGGCTCATCAGGATCAAGAGGCAGAGGAATACCTTTTTCTATATTACAAAAACTACACCTGCGCGTGCAATGGCGGCCAAGTATCAGAAAAGTGGCTTCGTTACGGGAAAAACACTCTCCGATATTCGGGCACATCGCCTGTTCACAAACCGTTTCTACACGCAGGTCTTTCAACAGTTGTTTGACTTCTGAACAAGCCTTAAGGCTTATTTTCTTATTAAGCCAAACTGGCCGCATACGAAAACTCTTTCTCATCAATAAAATGCGCCCCAAACACATTAGAAAAGGCTTCGATAAGTTTTTCTTCCAATATGTTCTTACCCGGAACCTTTGCCAATTCTTCGTCAAGGCTAGTTACGCTCAAAGATATATCCTTAGGTAGAGCTTTTAGATAACGCCGCGCAAAATTCCAGTTAATACTGCAGGGAATAGAACCATGCTGGAATATAATCTTCCTCTTGCGTTTCTGCGCATTCCCGCCAATTTTCCGGCCATTGATAACAATATCGTATTTCTCATAAGACGCGCTGCAAAGCTCACTCGGCCCGCATCTATCCCGAAAAGTTTCCGACTCAAGCGCAAAACCCGCCTTAAGCCCAAGAGACTCATAAAACCGGATGAGAAACGCGCATATCTGCTTATAGGAAACAAGCACTTCTTGCGGTTCGCCGATATCCTGCTTACTGCATACAAAACTATAGGTTATTTCGTCATTATGAAAAAGTATTCCGCCGCCGGTAATCCTTTTGACAACTTCAACCCCATCAGAAAGACACTGCCTGAAATCAATTTCACTTTCAGGATGCTGCAAAACGCCATAAGTGAAAGAGGGATTCTTCCAGCTATAGAGGCGCAATACCGGAATACCGTCTTTGAGGTAACGGTTAAATATCTTCTCGTCCAGAAACATATTATGCATGGCCGACTCCGGATACGATCGGACCAACCTGAATTCTCTCATGTATTTATCTTTTACTACGGCTGCCAGCGAAGATTTGGTTCGCGCGCGGCCTTTGTCTCATCAAGGCGCTTAACCGGCGTATGAATAGGCGCTTGCGTAACGCAAGAAGGATTCTCTTCGGCGAGGCGGGCGATTTCAATCATAACCGCGATAAACTCATCCAGTGTTTCTTTTGATTCGGTCTCCGTCGGTTCAATCATAAGCGCCTCTTTGACTATCAGAGGAAAATATATCGTCGGGGGATGATACCCTTTATCAATAAGATACTTGGCGATGTCCAACGCATGCACTCCGTTTTTCACCTGGCGGGAAGCCGAAAAAACGCACTCATGCATACATTTTTTGTCAAAAGCTGGGGCAAAATATTCTTTGAGGCTTGCCAGACAATAATTGGCATTTAACACCGCTATCTCGGCAGCCTGGATTAACCCGGCCTTACCTAAATATAACATATAAGCATAAGCTTTAAGGATCACACCAAAGTTACCATAGAAAGGCGCTACGTAACCAATCGATTTGTGCCGGTGATAATCTAACGCGAGTGTTCCATCTACACGCTTGACAACGCGCGGAATAGGCAAGAAATCAACCAATTTCTCGCTTACACCAACCGGGCCTCCTCCCGGGCCTCCTCCGCCGTGCGGAGTAGCAAATGTTTTATGCAGATTTATATGCATAACGTCAAAACCAAGATCTCCGGGCCTGGCCTTACCCAGAAGCGCGTTCAGGTTAGCGCCGTCATAATACATTAAAGCCCCGGCTTCATGCGCCATATCGGCAATTCTTTTGATATTAGGATTAAAAATCCCTAAGGTATCGGGACAGGTAAGCATAACTGCCGCGACTTCATTATTCAATTTCTTTTTATATTCTTCCAAATCCATATATCCGTCTTTATCAGTAGGAATCACAATTACTTTATACCCGGCGATGGCGGCACTCGCAGGGTTGGTCCCGTGAGATGAATCCGGAACAATAACGTATTTACGCCGAGCCCCATTATCCTTGTGGTAAGCGGCAATCAACATTATCCCGGTTAACTCGCCGTGCGCGCCCGCAAGAGGCTGCATAGTAAAAGCGTTCATTCCGGTAATTTCGGCAAGGAGTTTTTCCGTTTCATACAACACCTCTAATGACCCCTGCGCAAGCATCCCCCCTCCGGAAAGCTGCGGTAATAAAGGATGCACCTGCGCAAAACCTTCAAACGCAACAATGCGCTCGGTGAATTTCGGATTGTATTTCATAGTGCATGAACCTAATGGATAGAAATTTGTATCCACTGAGAAATTTAACCGGGAAAGATTGGTATAGTGGCGCACTACATCCAATTCGCTTAGAGACGGCAAAAGCGTATCGTTCTTGCGGCAGTATTGTTTAGCTAAAGGCTTTGCTTGCGGGACATCGGGCAAAGCATACGAAAACCCGCGCCTGCCGGATTTATGCCTTTCAAAAATAAGTTTCATCGTAAAACCGCCTCCAGGCTATCCGCTAATAAACAGATTTCTTCTCTTGTCCTCTTCTCGGTAACAGCCACCAAAATATAATTATCCATGCCTTTATAAAACCTCCCCAAAGGAAAACCGCAGGCAAAACCTTTATCGATCATCTTGTATACGACCTCATCCGCAGGCCGCTTAAGGCAAATCGTGAATTCGTTAAAGGTAGGAGAACTGCTTTTGACCTCGACATCGGGAATGCGCGCTAAAGTCTTCTTGGCAAATTCCGCCTTCCAATAATTATGCTCGGCTAACTCTTTCAAGCCTCCTCTACCCAAAAGCGCGGCAAATACCACCGCGCGCAGAGCGCAGAGCGCTTCGTTAGAACAAATATTGGAAGTAGCCTTTTCGCGGCGGATATGCTGCTCGCGCGTCTGAAGCGTCAGGACAAAACCGCGCTTGCCGTCGCTATCAACAGTCGCGCCTACTATCCTTCCGGGCATCGAACGCACAATTTCTTTCTTGACGGACATAAAACCTAAATACGGCCCGCCAAAAGAAAGCGGGAGGCCTAAACTCTGGCCTTCTCCTGTGGCGATATCAAAACCCATTTCTCCCGGCGGCTTCAACATCCCCAAAGAAACCGGATAAACCGAGGCAACTGCCAACGCCCCGAATTTATGCACGCGGCTAACCACATCGCTATAGTCGTCAATAGCGCCAAAGAAATTGGGATTCTGCAAAATCACTGCCGCGGTTTTATCGTCAAGATGTTTAAAAAGCTCTTCGCGCGAACTCTGGCCGTGCACAACCGGAATCTCCACGAATTCGATAGAAAGATTCGAGGTATAAGTGTAAAGCATGGTGCGATAAATCAGGCTTACGCCGCTATCCATAATGATTTTATTCCTGCCGGTAAGCCTTAACGCCATCATCGCCGCCTCATAAAGAGCTGTGCCTCCGTCATATAATGAGGCATTCGCGACATCAAGCCCTGTAAGCTCGCAGATAATCGTCTGGTATTCGTAGATCGCCTGCAGCCACCCTTGAGAACACTCCGGCTGATACGGCGTATAAGCGGTATAAAATTCCGGGCGAGCCGCAATCGCGTCAACTGCCGCGGGAATAAAATGGTCGTAGAAACCGGCGCCCACGAAATTAACCAGATGCGTGGCGTTTTTCGCGGAAAGTTTACGCAAATGCTGCGTTACCTCGAACTCCGATTTTCCTTCCGGAATATTAAATGATTTTGGACGAAGTTCAGAAGGAATATCCTTAAAAAGATCATCGATGCCCGCTACGCCGATCGTTTTAAGCATCTGCCGGATATCGTCTTCTGTATGGGGAATATAACTCATTTAGAAAGCCCCTCTACATAACTCCGGTAGCTTTGCGCGTCCATAAGTTTCGCTTTTTCAGCTTCGCTGGAAAGCTCCATTATAAAAAAATATCCTTTTTCGTAAGGGGATTCATTTATCAATTCGGGGTGCTCGCAAGGCTCCTGATTAACCGACAAAACCTTTCCGGAAAACGGCGAATATACATCCGAAGCGGCTTTAACCGATTCAACCGTAGCGCAAAATTCCGATTGCCTAAGGGTATCGCCGGCTTTAGGCAACTGAACAAACGTAATATCTCCCAGCGATTCCTGGGCATAATCGGTAATGCCGACATAGGCTGTCTTCCCTTCAATACGCGCCCATTCATGATCTTTGGTATAAAAAAGATTTTGTGGTATATTCATAAAGCCCCTTTCCTCTAAGATTGCGGCCTGTTGTAAAAAGGCCTTTTGACAACCGTCACCGGAATTTCTACTCCGGAATCCTTAACCGCAAGTTTTGCTCCGATTTCATAATCACCGGAAACATACCCCATACCTATACCTACCGAAAGGCTCGGGGAAAAAGAACCGCTGGTTACAATGCCGATACGCTCGCCTTGCTGAAATATAGCAAAACCGTGGCGCGGCGCGCGGCGGGAATCTGCCTTAAAACAAACTAAATGTTCTTTAGGCCCGTTCTTTCTCTCTTCTAATAAAGCGTCTTTACCGATAAAATCTTTGGAAAAATCAACGAATTTATCAAGGCCGGCGGCAAGGGGAGTATGGTTTACGTCGATATCTTGCCCGTAGAGAGGATACGCCATTTCAAGGCGCAAAGTGTCGCGGCTGCCTAAACCGGCAGGCTTAACCCTTTTATCCTTAAGCAAAAGTTCCCATAGGCCTTTTACCGCGCCGGAGGAAATATATATTTCGTATCCCAACTCTCCGGTGTAACCGGTGCGGCTGATTAAACAGCGTTCCCCGCCAAAAGCAAATTCGGCAAAAGTATAATAGCTTAATTTAGCGATATCACCGCCAAAAATATCCTTGAGCACATCCAATGATTTGGGTCCCTGCACGTCAAGCTTGCCTAATTGGTCGGAAACATTATCAAAACTGTATTCTTTCGAAAGATGTTTTCTTAAATGCGCCTCATCTTTGGAAATGGTTGCGGCATTCACCACCAGCATCCAAGAATATTCCTTAAGCCTATATACGATAAGGTCATCGATTATCCCGCCGGACTCATTGAGTATAAAACCATAGCGGCATGACCCTACGGGCATTGAAACTATTTTTTGGGTAACAATACGATCGAGCCCGCTCAAAGAAATATCTGTATCAAGCCTAAACTCGCCCATATGACAGATATCAAATACGCAAACTTCCTTGCGGGTATACGAATGTTCGGTTAAGATGCCTGCATACTGAATCGGCATAAGCCAGCCCCCAAAAGGGGCTATTTTGGCATTAAGGGAAAGGTGTGCTTCGTAAAGGGGCGTTTTGCTTAAAGCAGTGGCTGCATTCATTAGTTCTCAACTTATTCTGCCTCAATTGACTCAATGATAAACTCTTCGGAATTCTCCAACTCAAAATCATCCGTACCGCATGCCGGGCAAGCTCCTACGGGAGAGGCGATTTCCACGCTGGTTTTGCATTTCCTGCATTTTATTCTTGCCTTATCTTTCTTGATATTCAATTTTACGCCTTGAAAACCATCCTTTTCTCCCAGTAACGCAAACGCCGAACGCAGGCTTTCCGGCGTAACATGGGTAAAGGGGCCTAAAACGATATTAACGGCAACGGACTTATAATTATCTATTTTACCAATTTTTTCTTTTAATGAAACAATTATTTTACTCGCAAACCAAATATCATGCATAGAGCCTCCTTGTGTCCATACTAAAGATATTTATAAAAATGCCTTTCCCCCCAGATACAGGCTATAATCCTTGATCGCTTCTTTCAAAGACATAAAACTATGCTTGCATCCGAAGGCTTTGATTTTGTCCATTTTGGCTTGGGTAAAATATTGATACTTGGCTTTTAGCTCTTGCGGCATTTCGATGTATTCAATCTTGGGAGGCATTCCCAAAGCTAAAAATATAGCTTGCGCCAAATCGTTCCAGCTATGCGCCTGCCCCATCCCGAGATTAAAAATCCCCGACTTATCCGGTTTCGTAAAGAAATAATACATTACCTCGAGCGCATCCTTAACGTAGATAAAATCCCTTTTTTGTTCTCCATCCTTATAATCGGGGTGATACGACCTGAAAAGACGTAGCGGCCTGCCGGATTTAACATCATCAAAACACTTACAGACAACACTCATCATCTCAGCCTTATGGTATTCATTGGGGCCAAAGACATTGAAAAATTTAAAACCGACGGATTTATTTAAAAAACCATGCTTAAACATCCACAGATCAAACATATGCTTTGTATATCCATAGATATTAAGCGGTTTAAGGCTATCCAGCTTGTTTTCGGCATCGTCATAACCATTGCTGCCGTCGCCATAGGTAGCCGCCGAAGACGCATAAAGAAACCTTGCGCTATGGGCATCGGCCCACTGCGCAAGACGTTTGGAATACTCGTAATTATTCTTTAGGAAATACGCGGCGTCGCTTAAGACGGTTGAACTACAGGCGCCTAAATGAACGATTGTCTTAATGCGGGGAAGCTTCCCGGATTCCAGGATATCCAGAAAGTCCTCTTTCTGGATATAATCACGGAATTTCTTGCCAACAAGATTTTTCCACTTGCAACTGTCAGTAAGATTATCGACAACAATTATATCGTCGATGCCTTCCTGATTAAGCTTCCATAGAAAGCAGCTGCCGATAAATCCGGCGCCGCCGGTCAAAATAATCACCGTTAAATCATTCTTTCTTGATTAAGAGCCTGCCGACTAACGCAACTATACAAACAGTGACAAGAATACCAACTATAGCCGAAACTATATACGCAAAACTCAAACTGCCTAGCCCTTTTTCTTCCCAGCCCTTAAAGGCATAGTCAGGAATAGGCGCGCTCCATAGGCTTGAAAGTTTTTCTAGTCCTTGCGGGATATACCCAACCAATTCTTTAATCCCGTCTGTTCCCCATTCACCCCAGGCATCCCCGGCTTTAAAACGCTCGGGAAGCAATAAACCTAAAGGGGAAATCAATACCAAGATCCCCATCCCAACCCATAATTTATTGATAAGTTTCATTAGGCCACCTCCCTTTCTTCTATAAGCTCGGGGGATTGTTTCTGTAAATACTTAACCACCAACGCTGTAACGATAGCTTCTACCCAGCCAAATATCAACAAATGCTCGCCCGCCATTGCCGGCACAGCAATATTCAGCCCGTAAGGACAATAAAGGGCCTGTCCAGTGGCGGTGTGATGCAATAACGGCTGTAGCCCAAACTCAACTCCTGCTAATAAGGCGGCTACGTTAATACCGATATATCCGGCAACACCGGCAGCAAACACTCTCCGGTTAGAATCCACGGACGCATTATAGCTGATAGCTTTATATATGTAGTAGCCCACAAACGGAAGCACAAAAGCCATATTGAAACAATTTGCTCCTATAGCGGTAATTCCTCCGTCGCCAAACAATAGAGCCTGCACAACTAAAGCTACCGTTATGGCAATGCACGCAGCCCAAGGCCCTAAGAGTATGGCCACTAAAACTCCTCCTACCGCATGCCCTGTCGAACCTCCGGGGATAGGAACGTTAAACATCATAATCACAAAACTGAATGCCGCTCCTATCGCAAGAATCGGGACCTGTTTTGCTTTCAAAGTCTTTTGAACAATCTTGGAAGCGATTGTCCAAATCGGCAGCATAACCGCGTAAAAAATTCCACAGGTTGCCGGCCCCAAATAACCATCTGGTATATGCATCTTCTCCTCCTTCACAGCAGTGAACCCCGGCCATTCCATTATGGCCGGATGTTAATAAATTATAACCTTACTAAAAATCCACCTGCGCCCTCATCCCGCCTACAAATATGGGATCCGTATCGCCTGCCACATCCTTGCCGAATGGATTCCAAATATACTGGAAGTCGGGGCTGATAGACAAATGATCGTTGACATGTATCTTGTAATAAGTTTCCAGATGGCCTTCGGTTTTGGCCGATAAGCCCTTGGCTTTCTTGTAATCATCCGAAGGCATTACCTGGCCTACGGCAAAGGCAAAGACATCCTTCTCTCTGCCCCAAGGCTTACCCTCGACCTGGAAACCAGCGCTCCAGGACTGCTCCAGAGAATAAGTATAGTCACCAGCCGCAGTCTTAATGTCAGGATTGTAGACTTTCGGATTCTGCCAGCCGTAACGGACAAATAATGTAACAATGTCGTTTGCTTTTTGGTCAAAGCTTAAGCCAAAACCGTAAGCTAATCCTTTATCATGTTCAGCATCAGAATATTGCGACCATTTCTCGTGGTTGGCGTTATTGGCCCAACCGTAGAAACGGTAACTACCGGGAAGGTTTAAAAAGTTGGCCTTAAAAGTAACCTGGCCGATGTTAAACAGATTATCCCCGATCTTTTCCCAGCCGCTTTTGGCGTTAAACATACCATAGCCTAATTCCAACCACTCTGCCGGAAGATAAGCCAGGCGTATGCCGGCGTTGTTATCCGGGAATTCAACAGTAGGCGAGTTACGGAATATCCTGCCTAAGAACTGAGTAGTTTCATCATTGGCGACTTCGTTTTGATCAAAATAGGCGGTAGGATCAAGCTTGCCAAAAGTAAGAGCTACTTTGTCTTTAAACAAGCTCTGCTCATACCAAAGTTCGGTTACCTCAACCCTGGATTCGCTGTCACCGGCATCGCGGTTGACATTACTATATAAGGTAAGGTTATCTTCAAGGCCCGCGCCCTGGCCAGCCTCTAAGTGCAGGAATGCCCTGCCATCAACCTCTTTAAATTCCTTAGCTAGGGTTATATCGGCTGAATATGAACCGTCAGTGCGGTCTTTCTTGAGCGTTTGGCCGTCGCCATCGTAATTAACGTTATTAGTCCCCTGAACAATGAAGGTTGCGCCTGCTCCAAGTTCAATGCCTTCCATGAGCTTCATGGGTTCACCGGGCACACGCTTAAGTTTTTCTTCAAACTGGGAGAACTTGGATTCGTAGCTGGAAATCGTTTGTTGCTGGGACTGCACTTTTGAATCCTGCGCAGCGATATACTTGTCTTGGTCTGAAACTTTCTTTTCCAAAGCCGCAATGCGCTCTTTAAGCTGATTTATCTCATCCCGGATAGATATTTCATCGGCGAACGACGCCGCAGCGCAGAATAAAACAAAAGTTAACAAAAATAATGTTACCCTCCTTGAAGCTGCCATAAACATATCCTCCTCTCAAAGTTTTATACTACGTTTTTACGTTTCGTGTTACGATTGCACAAAAAAATAATACCTTAAATATCTCTGCCTGTGCTTGACATGCTCAAAGTAGCATGTTTTACCCACTTTACCGCCTTAAGCGTATCGGCAAGCTCCTGAGCCGCTTTCGGCCTTCCCTTGACTGCGATTATCTCCAGACAGTTATGGTGGTCCAAATGAATGTGCTGGGTAGAAATAATAATACCTCCGAAACCATGCTGTATATCCGTTAATTTATTGACAAGTTCCCGCTTGTGGTGATTGTAAATCATCGTAATAGTGCCGGCTATCTCCTTATCCTCCTGCCATTGTTTCTTTACCAAATCCTCCCGGATAAGATCCCGGATAGCCTCCGAACGATTGGTATATTTTTTTTCTTTAAGAAAAGTGTCGAAACGAAACAGAAGATCTTTTTCTAAAGATACTCCAAACCTAACTAATTGAGGCACTTTCGCTCCTATTAAAATGTATTACGATTTCTAAAATAATAGCACATGTATGTATCCTGTCAAGGAAATTATCGGTTTTCTTTTATCTACTCCGTGGCGAGGTAATTGTAGGCGAGAAGCGCGACATCGGATATAAACTTTTTGGCATTGACAGAGAATTTATCTTCGTGTTTAACTAAAACACAAATCAGGAAATTACCGTTATCGGTAAAAACAATCCCTGCATCGTGGCATATATACTTTTCCAATCCGGTCTTATGCGCCACAAATGTTCCCGGGGGAAGTTTCCTGGGGATGCGGTCGTTTATCTTCTGTTCGCCCAATATACGCAGGCATTCTGAAGAAACGCCTCTGCTAATGAATTCCCCGTAATATAACTTTTCTAAAATGAAGGCTATATCGCCGGCCGTCGTATAGTTTTCCCTTCCTTCTTTTCTTTCCGAAAAATCCATCATCTTACGAACGATATTTGTGTTCCTTAGGCCAATTTTCTTGAAATAGAAGTTCAGGGTATCAAACCCCAAATAATCTATAAGCACATTTGCCGCGGCATTATCGCTTTGCGTAATCATAGGATCGAACAATTCTTCTACCGTAAAAACCGAGCCGATCGGCTCTGCCCCCAGAACCCTTGACCCGGAAACTATATCGGAACTCCTGATACGTATGGAATGTTTTAGGATAGAATTTTTATCCTGCCCGGCATAAAAACAAGAAAGCATAATAGGAACCTTAATCAGGCTTGCGGAAGGAATCAGGATATCCTTGTTAAAAGCAATCTCCCAGCCCTTATCCAAATCTTTAACCACTAATCCGATTGTCCCTTTAAAACGATTTACCTTATTCGTCAGGGTTCTTTCCAAATGCAGCCAACTCTCTTTTCTCTTTTTCAGCAGGATTAGTTCTTTTTTGTAGGCTTGGTATTTTACGATTATTTTCTGGGAAAAAAATACGGTTAGCGAGAACGCGGCAAACAAAACTACGGAACAAATTATTTTTTTCTTCATCCTTTACGACTTCCTCTGTAAATTTTTTCATATTATCCTACTCCCCTAGCCTAAAATCAACCGTTTTTTAAAGAAAAAATGGGAATGATACCATAGATCCTTACCCCCTCCCCTGTGAGGGGAAATTAACCAAGCTTCTCTGTATAAGTAAAGAGCGTTTTGAAAGATTATCCTTAACTGCACAAGAATTACTTAATAAAAGACATGTGCCTAAGAATACTCTTGCGCCAGTTCAAAAGATTAAGCCGT